>Ga0206978_1006_pt1 | contig 52442 bp, 53 predicted proteins | sample Alteio_BWMinCont_21_FD_153477 | JGI IMG/M metagenome (GOLD analysis project Ga0206978, IMG submission 153477) | Enriched cells from forest soil in Barre Woods Harvard Forest LTER site, Petersham, Massachusetts, United States -... | ecosystem: Environmental > Terrestrial > Soil > Temperate forest >...
ATCAAGTCATAGAGGAGAGTGAGTTTGTCTTTCTCAAATTCAGTATTTACACGATAATCAGGGTCAATGAGCACTTGACACTCAAAAAACAGCGGTTGGTCGATGTCGCGCGCGTCCCAGAAATTCTTCAGTTTGTCAAAGACTTGCCGCAATTTCTCCCTTCTTCGTTTCGAGTCGGTTTTGCAAAGGCGTAGGTCGCGCCAGTTTGTGGTTAGAGCTCTGCCCTGAGGAGTTTGAAGACCCGTCTTCGAAAGTTCCGCTTCGACATATGTGCAAAGTTCATCCATACAAACCCAACCATCCAAGTCCTGGTCAGCAGCTCCAGTTCTAATCCCTTCGATAATATGTTCGGTGAGTAGACTGTGGTCACCGGCAACTCCGTATGCAGGACGGTTTTTTGTGCTGGCGGCCAGAATGTAGGAAAATCCACCCTTCCCGACAATGCTCTCGGGAAGGGAATTGCTCGCCATTCCAGAAAAGCAACAGTCGAGAATCCCAATCACGTTAAAGCGTCCTCTGACGCTCTTAGTTGCAACCATGTTCTGAACAGTCATGAAAGGAAGGGAGTATGCCTCGGCAGAGCTACGTCGGGTTTGGTATGCTGCGAGATACAGACTTTCTCCGCTCATAACAGCATGACCCGAAAAGTACACCAGCACAGTGTCGTCTTCCTTCGCCGCGGCGAGAGACGTATCCATAGTTACCGCTATTTCGTAATGATAACCATTCGTTTTCTTGGTCACTACGAATTTTCCGTGGTCCCGTGAGCTAAACAAGCGTTCGAGGCCATCGACATCTTTCATTGGCGAGTCCAGCTCATCGAGCCTTTCTGGCTCCGGGATTTGCAGAAGATCGAATTTTCCGTTCCCGATTAAGATTGCCCTGCTGCTGGACATCAGGTGCCTCCCCCGACAGTCGGCCGTGAGGGGTACTCTTCGTCGAAGACCAAACCCCAAGGAGTTATGCTGCCCTGCGCCTCTAGACTTGTTGCAGCATCAATTGCGTCCCGCAAGGCCCTTCTTCCCACGGAGCTCTTGGCAAGTTCCTCTGCATCGGTATCTCGCTCGACTGAACGCAGCATCGTTTTCAAGTCCTGAATCGGCTCTTTCCGAATACCCAATGTCCCTTCTCGCTGATGAAACACATTATTCACTGCAGCTTCGATTGGGTCATACCGTTCGTCGCAATCGCCCTCGTGGTGGCTCGACACGCGGTGTACATCCATGGCGTACTAGGCTCCACTTGCTCGCCTGTCGTGGCATCCGCCGATGATAGATTCCGCGTGAGACGCATCCTAATCGGGGTACTGTCTTCTAGGCCAAACGCAAGCGGCTGTTTGGGAGGTTGTGGCTCCGATATTTGTTGTGACGGCTGGTCTTTGGACTGTTGTGGAGGCTGAGTTGGCGACTCGGCGAAACTCGGCCAGTCCAATGATACTGAGAGAAGAAATGAGCAGGCGACTCTCATGGCTGGGGCCTCCGTCGCAACTCAAAATGCCAGGCTGGGATTAACTGTTGCTACACTCTACCTATTCCGAAGGCGTGTCAAGAGGTCTCCACTCTTGGCCTCCCCCAGTATTTAGGCGCTTTTGCGGAGTAATCATCCGACCACCAGTTTCCCTAACGCATCAGCGCGATCACGCTCGCTCTCCCTAGCGTCACTATGAATCCAGAAATGCAACCCCAAAATCACTCGCCCCCTCAGGCAAAAGGCTGGGCCTTCTTCTGCGGTGCAAAATCTCTCGCCCGAGCTGTGGAGCACCTTTGAAATGAATGATATACCAGCAGATCGCGTAACAAAGTTACATGGGTTAGGCGTAGCAGAGTTCAGAGGAGGACAGGTCCTGGATCGAGTAAACTTGGTCAGCGCCCTAAAGGCGGCGAGCAGGGAGATCATCGCGCGCAGCGACTCGCTTTTCACTCGAACGGATCGTTCACTACCTTGCAATCAGACATTCACAGCCATTTCGGTCGCGAATGGAAGAGTCGTACAGGTGAGGCGTAGCGAGCCAACAAAATCCTTTCGCCCAAGCGGAACTCGGCTTTTCGGATTGAACTTATGGAGTGTTCGGTACAAGTTCAATCTAACTCGGTTTTGGGTGCAACATTGGGTGCAGCTAAATGAGGAAAGAATGGCGTTTCCAGTCCGTAAGCGACGCCAAATAAGCCACTTTACTGTCTTGAATCAAACAGTTGCAGCCATTTCGAAAGCAACTGCATTTTCGATTTTCGGTCCATTCCGTCCAACTACGGACCTTTCAGACGCAAGCTCGAAGCCCAAACCGTAGGCGACACTTAGAGTTTTATATACTGTGTAATTATTCACTCAATCATCTATATTCCGGAATTGGTGCTTGAGGAGAAGCAACTCGGCAACTAGGGCGCGGACGCCGCCAGGTCCGAGCAACCGGGCCCGGGTGGGGATGAAATGGATGAAAAGAACAACAAGATTGCGCATTGCAGAATCGTAGCAGGACGGGGAATCCCGAGGAATCATGTGCGAATTGACAATTCGCCATGCACACCATCATCTTCCACGGACTAATTGTCGGGTGTATAGCCGTTGATTAAAATGATCTCTTGTGTTACTAAGGTCTCTACCTCGATTTACAATAAGCCATTGCCTCATATGAGTAGTGACCCACTTCGCCTTTCCAATTACAATGGCGATGCAGTCATGCTTCTTGCGCGGGTACTGAAATTGTTCGAGCGCGACGACCAAGTACTCGGGGACTCGGTCATTGGTTCCGTCTCGGTGCAAGATCCAGGGTCGTCCAAACAGTGTCTGGTGTCCCGGATCGAGATCTCACCAAAGCGTGTGTCTCTAGATAGTCCCGAGGTTTCCGATTACGAAACGACTTTGTTCGTCAAAGTGACCGTAAGCAGAGAGGCTCTGCCCAGGCTGGTGCGCCTATCGGATATCTAACGCCTGCCATGGTTAAAGCGTGAGCGGAACGTAAATCGGCCGCTGCAATCGAGCTTCGCAACACTCTAGGGGCAAGGGGGCATAGAAGGTGAAGCTGAACGGTGAGGAAGCGAGGCGACTGCACTGTGCTTTGCTGTCTGCCTTCCCCAGTTACGAGCTCCTCGAAATAATGCTCCGTTTCCACCTTGATGCGGAGCTTCCAACCATTGTCTCTAATAGCAACCTGGACGTGGTGACGTACAGGGTGATCACGTGGGCCGAAAGCCAGGGAAAGACGGTGGCTCTAATTCGAGGAGCGCGCAGTCGTAACCCAGACAACCCTGACTTAAAAGAAGTTGCGCCAATCTTGCTCATGGCTTTGGAAAAACGCTATCGGGAGAAAGGCTTAACGGTGAACTGGTGAGAAATCTCACGAACAATAGAAGGAACCTAGATTGGCGGGCGATCGCGAATACAACAGCATTCTCACAATTCTTTTGGAATTATTCGTCGAGCCCTCACTTTACAGTTTTCGGGACGGTGGTAGTGATGAGAAGCCGAAGGATGCAGGAGAACAAGAAGTGTTGCTAACGGGTGATGAAGTGGCCAAGTTGCATGCGGCCTTGATTTCCGCCTTTCCGACTTTTGATCATCTGGAAATGATGGTCCGCTTCTACTTTGAAGAAAGCCTGGCGACAATCCTATCAAACAGCGACCGTAGTGTTTCTTCTGCAGTTTTTGAGCTCATTCGCTGGGCGGAAAGCGAAGGACGCGTTCCCGAGCTCCTCCGTGGCGCATTACAAGGAAACCCCACCAATCAAGTATTGGTGGCAGTCTGTTCGCTGCTGCTTCTTGCTATTGCGCAGCGCCAGCCGTCAAAGCATTACCAACCACCCAATCCCTACGGAACGTCCTTGATTCCGGGTGGCAGGCCGTTCCTAGGTCGCAGGGAGCTCCGGCACGCGCTGGCGCAGCTAAGCCAACCGCGAGCGGAAGGAATCCTGGTTGTCAACGGTCCGGCGCGAAGCGGAAAGTCATATTCTATAGAACTGATCAGATACGTAACACACTGGGACGATAAATTCCTTGTAGCTGCTGTCGACGTGAAATGGCAATCGTCCGGCCAGATTGGACCTGATGAGCTATTGCGAGGCATCGCGTTACAATTGGGCTTTCGGCTCGACAACTTTCCCGGGCAGCGGTCTCAATCTTCCCGATGGGTGCGTGAACTGGCTGACTGGTTTAATGGAGAGGTGCGGCAGAGCGGGAAAACATGTTGGATCGTTCTAGACGGCTTCGATCACCCAGACATACCAATGGAGACATTGGAATTGATCCACAGATTGATGCTGCAAGCAATCCGCGGATCAGAGAATCTTCGATTGATCCTGTTGCAGTATAGCGAAAACCAGTTGCCGCCGGATGTTAGGGGAAATGTGCTGACCGAATCAATTTCCGCCGTGACGCGGGCAGACCTTGAAGAATTTTTCACTAACATCTTGGCGCATAGCGACACGCAATATAGTCCAAGTGACATCGCGCCCCTCGTGGACGAGATGTTGGCTAAAGTCCCGGATGATCCCTCAGAACGTACAGCTTGGCTCGGCAAGTCCGCGGAAACGTATGTGAAGAAATTATTCTCCTAGAGATTGGTATTCAGAATGACAATAATAGAGATAAATAACATTCCGGGCGTGGCGTCCGGATATCTGAAGGCAGCGGCAGTGCTCTCTTATTTCGACCCACAACAACTGAAGCCTGTGGGGGAGCCTGGAAGTCTTCAAGAATTGCTTACCGAAAGCACGATAGTCTATGACCGAGACAGCCGACCGCGATGGACGCTGCACAACGAAGTTCGCAAGCAAATACTCAGAATCCTCGGCGATCGAGAGGCGATGCGAGCGGCCCTGGAAGCCAATCCTGTTCGACCAGACGACACACTACAGAAAATGCTGGAGGCTTACATTCAGGAGCAAGCTCCGCCACTACCGGAACAGGACCTAGACCAACTCTCGAGTACGCTACAAGTGGTGGAGTGGATGGGCGGTATTTTGGATGGTCTTCCCGACCGAGCTACGGTGCGAGTCCGGATGGACTGGGCCAGCTTTTTGAAACCCTTCCGTTCCCTGGCGGACGAACACTTCCGCGGGCGCCAGTCGGAACTCCGCGAACTGCGAGAGTACGTGGGCGTATTAGAACCCAGTTCAATTTCTGCTTCTATTAGGCGACAGGTGCGTGAAATCTTCAGCCTGAATGAAAGAGCACCGCTTCTAATCTATGGGCCGGGGGGAACAGGAAAGTCCACCTTGTTGGCCAAGTTCATTCTTGAGCATGCAGAACTGGATGAAAGCTTGCGCTTTCCGTTTGCCTACCTTGATTTCGATCGGCCAGGCTTGTTGGCGGAGGAGCCGCTGACTCTTCTAGCTGAAGTCGTGCGCCAACTGGGAACCCAGTACTCTGAGAAGAAAGATTACTGCCTCGAATTGCGTGAGGAAATGTTGCGGGAGATCAGCCCGCCAAGTTCAAAGGACGCCGGAGAAGCCTTACGGCCCCAAGGGGTAAATACACCGAGCGAGAAAATCCAAAACAGATTCCTGAGCGAATTCCAGAACCTACTGCATCAGATTGGGGTTCAGGAGAAACCCGTCTTGCTCGTGCTCGATACATTCGAGGAAGTGCAGTTTCGGAGTCAGAATTACGTGATCGGACTTTGGAGCTTTCTTAACCGTCTGCAAGAACAGGTGCCCAAGTTGCGGGTGGTTCTGGCGGGGCGAGCGCGAGTCAAGAATATCAAGACCGTCGATGTTCATCTCTCGGAGTTGGATCCACCGGCAGCCGCGGCGCTCCTACTGTCCTACGGCGTCACAGACGAGGCGGTCTCGGCGAAGGTGGTTAAACAAGTGGGTGGCAATCCCCTCAGCCTCAAGCTTGCCGGAGAGCTCCTGCGAAAGGAAGGACCCCGCAGTGAAGGAATCCCCGGCCTGGAGACCAACTGGTACTTGTGGCGGCTGCAGGATCAAATGCTTCAGGGATTGCTGTACCAGAGAATTCTTGGCCATATCCAAGACGATGATATTCGGAAGCTTGCTCACCCTGGGCTCATCTTGCGGCGGATTACACCCCCCTTGCTCCGCGATGTGCTGGCCGAACCCTGCGGCGTGAGCGTCCCGGATGCAAAACGGGCGGAAGAACTTTTTCGTAGAATGCGGCAGGAGGTAGCGTTGCTGGCGCCTTCGGAGGATGGCTCCTTACATCACCGGCCTGATTTGAGGCATGTGATGCTCAAGCTTCTCCGGAACGACCAACCGACGAAGGTGGAGGATATCCAGCGCCGTGCGGTAGCATTCTACAAAATGCAACCCGGTGTTGTCGCCCGGGCAGAGGAAATCTACCACCGATTATCGCTCGGCGAAGATCCAGAAACGATAACAGAGCGCTGGATGGATGGCGTCGAGCAATATCTGCAGAGCTCGATCGGGGACCTGCCGGCCCGAGCGCAGACCTATCTTGCGTCACGCATTGGCTTCGAAATTGACCAAGAGACCTGGAACAAGGCAAGCCGTGAGGACCTGGAGCGACAGGCAGTCCGTCGCGTAAACGAATTACTGGGTCACAAACACTATGGGCCTGCTCTAGAGCTGCTTCACGAGCGAATCGAACGAAGCCCTGCAAGCCCGTTGTACACTTTGGAGGCCACTACCTATTCACGAATGCACAGGTTCGAAGATGCACGGAACGCGATTCGCGAAGGCTTGGCCTCAGCTTCACAGGTACCCCACGCGACCGAAGCGCTGAACCTAGCAATCTTGTCTGCCCAATTGGATGTACGACTTGGGCAGAGCGAGCCGCCCACACAAGTCTTACAGGAATACAGGCTTTTCGCTGAACATTTTCGCGCCGATCATCGTCTGCTCGTCCTGGGGCTTCATCGTCTCACGTCCCTCCGTTCCACAAGACCACCGTGCCCAGAAGCGATTCGCAGTCTAAAACTCGAGATGCTCTCAGTCCTAGAAGAGATTCCAGAGAGCGACGTCAAATCTCATCCATCTCTCTATCGCCGCGTGGCAGCTGAACTTGGCGATGAAAGCAGTGCCCTACCACCAAGATTGCTGCACTATGTAGGATTAGAAAAAACATTGTCCCCTCGAATGCTAAGTGAACTTGCAGGATTTCTCGTCGAGTGGGATTCCATGATTTCCCCGCCCTCGGGCGTCCATCGACCTGGAGTGCTCGCGCAGGCCGTCGGTTTGGAGGTCCCGTCAACCCAACAGGATTGGGACTCGTTTCTGAAAAAAATAGGCGGAGATCGTGCGTTTAGCGTCATCGGCGCGCTTCTCGAGAAATATACTATCCCGCAGGACGTATTTCCCGTTTTAGCCCGGATCATGCGCGCAGGGTACGAAAAGACTTCATCGCCCATCGAATTCTAAGTTGGTGTAACAATGGGAAATACTTCAATTCACGCAACATGTTAGGAATTGCTCACGCTTTTATGGATTCTACGTCGGCATGAAGGTATGAAATCCGCTCGAGCGTCCATCCACCTGCAGGAGCCCAACCCAACTCAACACCCCGAGCCGAAGGTGTTCCGCGGGAAGGCTTTCACCGGATTTCAACTCCAGCAAGTAAATAGGGTTTATGAGCCCATTTCGCGGCGCTCGTTTCGCCCACATCTAACGGCAAACTGGCTGAGGCGGAGCTGTTGCAGGATGCGCCCCACTGGTCCGTCAGAATTACCCGATACCCGCAATCATGAGCTAAGCGCGCGCTCCTCAAAGGCACCATTATCAATAGCACCGTGTGGTTGGCCGGCGCGGATGCGACGGCCCCAACCACACGGTATGCCCCATCAGGCCGCGCAAGCCGATGCGACCTTCGAGTTCGCATCGAGGTATGACTGGGCATGGTATTTTGCCGCTTACGACTTCCTCATAGCCTCGATCGGGATCTGGGGATTGTTCAGCTTACGATCGGTTGCGAGAATGTTGGCTCGCGTCCTGGGAGATTCCTGAAAACCTTGTCAAAGACTGGCGACCAAGGTCGCGAATCGTTTGCTCCTCGCCCCGTTCGTGAGCCTCACTCTCGTTGCGTTGCGATTGTCCTCATCGTTCTAGCGTGCCGATTTCTTATCTCATCCTCAAAGCACAACACTAAGATCCGCCAACCTCACGCCTCGCGGTGAATGGACACTCTCGGCCTCTTAGCAGCTCAGCAAAAAACGTGGAGTAAAGTTGCAATTGCGGTCGTAGCGTAGCGGCTATGAATTCGCTGCTAGAGAGGCCTTGATCGATACTCGGCAAACCCTACGGAACATCTCAAACTTTTCCGTAGCGATCCCTTCTTTGGAAGGCGCGCTTCAACAGGTAAACGAGTTGACGGAACACTTCCTCCGAAAGAGGTTGTTTCTCTAATGCCGCATCGACCAACTGAGCAATTTCCACCGGTTCTCTTTCCTCCAAGTGTGCCAGCCAAGCCTCCGCAGAGGAGTCGGACAGATGCAGACCTGCGGAGCTGGCTATGGTGCTTTCTCGGGAACCCGTCGCAGAAAGGGCGGCATCCCACTCGGAAAGAAATTCAGCGATTTGCGGTACCACGTAGGCAGCGAGTTCCCTACCTAATCCGTTTCGGCGAATGAGGCCCATCGTGATCGGCGGATCGACCAAGCCGATTTCAGCAAACAAGCGTCTCGCCAAATCCGGTTCTGCTTCGAGCACTTCGAGTTTCGTGGTTCGCAGGCAACCGATCAATTCTTCCTGCAGTTCCTGTCGCGCGATCTGCAATCGCCGCGACCAGACTTCGACCGGAGTGAGACGGATCTTGAGGCGTGTCAAATCCCGCGAAGATTCTTCGACCGAATCCGGGGGCACTCGTTGCGTCTGAAACGCGATCAATAGATTTATGCCGATTTTCAATAGCCGGATGTCTCCGGGGTAGCGTCGTACGGCGTCGCGAAAGCTTCGAACCCGCGCTTCCGGCCAATCATCGAGACTTATACAGCGATCGAGCTCGGAATCGAGGAGCAGAAGATCGAGGGGCACACTCTTGCCCGCTTGTGCGAACGAGCCGATCCCTCGCTGAACGCACTTCCTCGACTGCTCAAATTCTCTCAATAGGAAAAGTGCACGACCCTCGAGGGCGTACAGAGGACTCAAAGGCGAGCGGTTTTTGTGCGCACGAGCCACTTCCAACGCTCTCTCGGGTAACCCCTTGGCCAGGAACTCTTCCGCACGACGGGCTGCACGGCGTTCTCCGGATTCCGGATCTGCCACTCGCCAAACGCTCTCGCTCAGTTCGTATTCGGTTCGCGACGCCAGGAATGTCTGCGCCGCTTCGGACAACTCGTCCCATGGCCCCATGAGATACTGCTCCACCCCAGGCAGCCACAGAGGAGAAACCGACTTCGTATCTTCGCCGAGCGCCAGGCGATGATAAATCTCCTCGGCGCGACTTACGGGTTCATCGCTGCCACTGTAAAAGCCAATGGCGCGGCGTTGTATCTCTTCCACCCTCTGCGGTTCATCCGCCGTGAGCAGCCGGATCATGAGCTGCCGCAGATCCGGACGATGCCGCAGCGATCCGTCATCGGAGGATGCCACGACAGAAACTTCCCGTTTCAATTTGTTGAAGAGTTCTTGAGCTCGTTCGTAGTCCGGCACCAGGACCCCGCAGGGCTCGGCCAAAACCTGTTGAATCAATTCGGGTGTAATGCGCCGTAGGATCAATCCCGGGTGCGCCAGTCGACGCACGTCCTCGTCGGAGATGTGACGAAGGATGCGACGATACAGGATCCCTTGGATGAGACGCTCATTGACCCGGTTGGGGACCAACTCCTGAATTGCCGATTCATTGCGCTCTCCGGCAATCACTTCCACGGCCAACTTGAGAGATAAGGGATTTCGGCCGACTTGCTGAAGAATTCTTCGTGTGATCGCGGGTTCGCTGATCTTGTGAGACTTGAGATAGGCTTCGGCCGACGGTTGGTCAAATTCAGGCAGGGGCATTTCCTCGACGGGAAGCTTCCGCAGACGGTCCATCGGTGCTCGACCGGCAATCACCGTTCGAAGTTGTGGCACATGTTTTTGTAAAGCATCCAAGAATTCCCATAAATCCTCGATCTGGTCTTGGCTCCGAAACTGGACGCGCTCGAACGTATCGAGTACCAGCAGAAGCGGTTTGTCTAGGCCAACTGTCGAGACCACCATCCTGCCGAAATCCTGCAAAAATTCCTCGCGGAGAATTTCGCGGATGCGCCATGGCGGTGAACTTGCTCCCTTGCCGGTCACCCCGCTCGAACGGGCAACACGAGTCAATTCCGCGAGGATGGCATTTTGCGTGGCAGTGAATCCATGGCGCGACTCGGGATACTGTACCGAGAGCTGTTGCGCGATCTCCGCAAGCAAGGTAAGCGGTTCCCTCGCCCAGAGGTTCGGCCGATCCAGATCCAAGTACGCAAACGGTATGCGTTTTTCTCGGCTGGCGGTTGCATGATTCAGAATGAATTTGGCAAGCAGCGTCGATTTCCCGATACCCCCGGGACCACATACGAGTAGCGGCGGCTTTTCCTTCAAGTTGAACACCTGACGGAACGTGCGGGTAATCGCGGAGAGAATCGACTCCGTCTCTAAGACCCCTACGTAATCATGCAAACGCCCCAATTCTATCTTTCGTCCGCTAAAATGTTCGTCCACGAGAAACCGAAAAGGCGCAAGGAGCGCATCCCATTCCATTCGATCGCGCAGCTCATCTCGTTCCGGCAGGCCGGGTAGGATTCCGCCGAGCCAGTCCAGCACTTGCAGTGTCTGCGAAAGCTGATGAGGTGTTTGATCGGAAACGGCCGGCGCTTCATCGCGCAGGTAGCGTTCGAACATCTTTTGCAGGCCCGTCTTCGGTCTCCGCGGATTGGCCTTCAGACACGCTGCCATCGCGCGGCGGTCCTTCAGGCTGCGAAGGACTCGCCTCCGAATGTCGCCCCGCAATGACCAAACCCCTTCTGCGTGGCGATCATAGATGACCGTACTTCTCGAGATCAGTTCTTCAAAGCTTTGCTTGAGTTCCTCGGGTGAAGCCCCGCCTACCGGGCGGATTGTCTCTGGGTCGAACGAAGTGAGTACCGCTGCCGCCTTCAAATACGGAGATGGAGACAACTTGGCGACCTGCTCCGACTTGTGGTTCTTCATCTTGGGGGTCACGAGTCACCATCATCCCGGAACTTCTTCTTGACGATGCGGAGCACCTCTTCCGCAAGTTTCTTGGTGAACGGAGCGCTTCCGCGCAACGCTTGGACCTCGTTCCAGACTTCACTCGCGAATTGGGCCGCCTCGCCGTCAGCCGCAACACCGTAGTGCGTATACAGGTCGACAAAGAACTGTCTCAATTCGGTTTCGCTTATTTCCCTCAGCTGCTCCACCAAGATGACGGATTGTATTTCAGCGGGTATCCGATCCTCTCTAAAATCGAGCAGGATCAACCGCAACCGATCGCGCTTGGCGCAAGCCTGCAACAGATGCTGGATGAATTCCTGCGTAGGCTCGGGGACAGCGGAGTTCTCGAAGCCGTCGAGCACGATCCAGCAATCCTTACCACTTTTTTCAGCCTGGCGTGCAAGCCAGTCCGCGAGTTCGAACCCCCACCAGGCCGCCTGTGCACCCTGCGTAAAAATGTCGTCTTTGATCGGAAAACCTAACTGCACCGCCAGCGAGCGCACGAGCTGGTCGGGTGGCACTTGTTTCGATGGAGTGCGCTTCAAATCGATTTCGCCAAATTCGGTGTTGGGCGTCTGCCTCACAACATAGCTGATGAGATGCAGCGAATGAGACTTTCCGAGACCTGTAGTTCCGTTCACCGATAGGATGCGTGGGCCGTCGTGGTCGCCCAATCGGCTAAGACTCTTGCGGAACTCGCGCCGGTTGATGAATACCCGCCGATGATGAACCAAGCAGGCCGCCCATGGCTGCGGGGCCTTGTATTTCGCGAGCGATCTCGCTCCCGCGGCACTTTGCTGGACGATAGCGTTGACGGCCGTCAGCAGCATATTCTCCGGATTACGCTTAAGCGCGCCGGCCATGAGATCCGGAACCATGTCGCGGGCTTCCGCCCAACGCACCAGGGTGAAAACTACGTCTGAATGATTTTTTGATTCGGAAACGATCTGGCGAAGGTCCTTGTCGAACTCGAAGCTGAACATGAGTTCGAGTTCCTGGTAGGTCGGATACGCCTTCAGGATCGCCTCATACACCTTAGCCCGCATCTCTCCGCCTAGCGCCAATGGACTCCGTCTTCCGTTCTCGATCGATAGAGAATCATGCCAGCTGGGAAATCAGGTTCTTCGCGGTCAAATCCTTCAGAATTTCCGAGAACTTCACCGCCTTGTTCGCAGAATCGGAGCCCCAATGATGCACCGCTCCCAACTGCCAATTGGCCGTGAAGCAGGGCGATCCCGAGGATCCACCTTCCGTATTGGCGTTGTGCACTACACTGCTTCCCTCCGGGGCCTGCTGCACAGAGCCGATCGCCAGCTCCAGCGGACGTGCCGCAGGATGTTGCAGCACGAGCATTGGCTCACCCGGTTTCCAAATGTGCCCGACGGGTTTCAGAAAACCTCTTTGGCTCGCGATCGGAGCATCTCCCACGCGGTCCGTGCCCGGCGTACCGACCAAGCGCAGGAGTACATAGTCCAATTCTCCAACCGGGCTATGATGAACGATCGCGCTCTCGCGCAGCCGGTAGGCGCGGCCTTTCTCGACTTCCACGCCGTCCCTCTTTTTCCAGAAACCAAAACGGATGCCAATTTCTCGATCCTCTTGACCTCGGCGTTGCCACTCTTCGCGGACGTGCTGGTTTGTGAGAGCAAGATCGCTGCCGACCAGAAACGCCGTCCCTATTCCCAAGGGACCGGGAACTTCCACCCGCCCCACAGTCAATTCGATCGCACTCATTCGTTCTCGAAAGCCTTGTGGATTCTGAAATCCCACCTCGGGGATAATCACGCGCTCATATTCTGCAATCGAAAGCTGACAAGCTAGGTCAGCTCGCTCCGCAAATGCGCGCAATCTCGCATTCGTTGGATTCACCTTTCGCGCGGCGATCACCAGCTGGTCGACCTTATCCAAGGCCTCGGCCCACTTTACGAGCTTGAACGTGGTCGTCGCTAAATTATTTACTTCGGCTGAGATACGATTGAGATCTTGATCCAGGCCAAAACTCAACATCATGGCGAGGTCGTCGTAGGAAAGAAACGCTCCGAGTAACGCCTCGTTGAGTTGCGCTCGGGTGTCCTTTGTAAGGGCCATGGGTTTGGCTTAGACTCCGGGTTGCCGAGACCACCACGTCACTCGCCGGGCCTCACCGTGCAAGGGCGTCTGCGACAGATATGAATCGCCAGTATTCTTGTCGCGAAGATAGACGACAAGTCCTTTTCCTATAGCACATGTCTATGGACGCGTCTACCTATTCAATCCACCTATTCATTGACCGGTCCTCGGCTGCGTAGGAGCGTGAAGCTATCTGCAAAGGTCTCCTGGAAACTTGACTCTGCCGCGCATCGTCCGTCCTCTGGCGCCCAGCCGCCCCCGACCAGTCTGGGCAGCGAAATCGCTGCGGAATCGGCTCTCTGAGCGCCGTGCGCGTCCCACAAACGTCGGGAAATTGACCATCCCTCGCCTCTCCTCTCACTCACCTACCGTAAAGAGTCATCTTCCCATCGACCACGTTCGCCAGATAGCGCCCCTCGCTGAGGAACTGCATCACCCTCTTGCCTGACCGTGCCAATTGCGCCCAGCGAGATTTTGTCTGGGGGTTCTGTTCCAGACCGCGAATCTCTTTTCCCTCGACCACGAAATCCACCTGCCGCAGGCCGCGCTTGAGGGTGCTCCGAACAGGGTAACGCTCAGACCCTAGCTCGACGGTCTTGGCGTTCTCTACGAGGGCCTGCCGCCAGACCTCAACGAGTACCTGCTCGAACGTGAGTTTCATCGCAGTCGCATTGCCTCTTTGGTCAGCCAAGCAAACCTTCGACGATGCTAAGCCATTCCGCATCGAGCGGCTCCCGGCACACGGGCTTGCCCGCCCGGCTGTACCAATAGGCTGCGTTGCCCTGATCGCCTTCCTTACGATGCAGGTAGGCGTGAACCCACGAACCCTCGATGCCTTCGTCCTGCTGAGCAGACTCGTGCGCCCGCGACCAATCGCCCTTGGCATCCCACCAAAGCCCGACAAGTGCGTGCGTGAGTCCGCGTGGCGGCTCGCTCGCGGTGATGGATTTATGAAAGTCGTCCAAGGTCATTTGACGCTCGCTTCCACGAAAAACAGCGGGCTTGCTCCCCACATCGCTTCTTGCTGTGATCGCTGTCATGCGATGGGGAGACAGTTCCGCCAGAGAAGCAACTGTGGGCAGAGACGCCGGACTTCAACTACGGTGCAAAGCGACCGGACATCAGCGACGGTGCCTACTGTACAGCCGGATAGAGACCCTGAGTCGTTCTTACCGCAACGACTAAATAAGGTTCAGAAGTTGACTGCTGCTGCCCGCACTTTCACGAACCCGTTTTTCTACAATCACTTTTTGAGTGTCGATTCGACGCCATTCGACGCCAATCTCTTCGAGGGTTTAACCATGCGACTTCGTTCGCATGTCAACAGTAACGGCACTGGCAACATCAGAGTGAAGTTACCACAGTTTGAGGAAGTCCTGTGATCACCTCCTTAGCACTTCAGCGGCTTGGTGAGTGCGCCTTATGCAACAGCGGGCCATAACCTCTGGCAGCACGAATCGTCATCCATTTTTGGTCGTGAGGAAGCTTCGTAGTAAAACAAGTGGAAATCCCGTCGCACGAATCTTCGGTGAGATTAGCAAGTTCAATAAATTTGTCGTCTGCATAAAGTATCACGTCCTCTACCTTAAAATCAAGCCAATGCTCTCTCCTAGGATAGTGAGTGACGCTCGACCAGCGATCCGTCTGCCCGGCGAACAATTCGACGACGACAGATGCATTTCCGAAATCGAGTAGACTGAGGAAGGAACGATCATCGAATCCAACGATCGCCCGATTCTTGCAATACAAGATCAGTACCCCGCGCTCGCCGTTGTTTGGAGCAAAAGACATGCTGATCCCAAACCCTTCTTCTGCTTCAACCTCTTTGCCGCAAAGTGTATCCAGTCTTAAAGACACTCTGTTTTGTGACGGCTTGGCAAATTCGATTTCGAGTACCAGCTTGTCAGTCAGACGGGCTAAGTAATTCTCATCGAAGGTTTCCTTATTTGGGAATAGTTCCAGACCGATATCGCCAGGTCCCTCGGGAACAAATGAAGACTTTGCGATCAGAGAGTTTAGCCGAGCAACGTAGGGGGCCACACCCCGCTGATTCACTGGCAAGCTAACTACAACCTCGGCCGTGAGGTTTTTGGGTAACGGCTGGAGATTACGAGCCGCTTGACGCAGAGCTTCCCGCGTCATCTTATTGGTGAGACTCGAAGCGTCCAAGAGTTTCCCCTCTTCGGCTAAAAGCTTTTGATTTTCTTTAAGCGCAGTCGAAGTTGTCCCGAGCAGTACTTCCACGGAGTCCTTGGCGGCTTGCTCTGACTTCCGCGCACTTTCTGCTGCTTGATTTGCCTTCAAGAACTCTGATGTCTGTACTTGAATTCCTATCAGCACTGAAAGCGCGATGACACCAACGTTTAACTTTCCTGGCTCCGTTAGCCTGCCGTCCTTCTTGAAATCTGTGAAGACGCCGATGGTGCCGAATAGACCCGTTGAGGCAAAACTTATGACTTTCATCAAAAACAGCGCGGTATCTGAGATGAAAGGTGTTATTCGCCAAATGAAGATGGACGCCGCTAGACACAGGAAACCAATGGCGAACCCAATGCCAAACGAACCATCCGCGGTCCGGGTCTTCCAAAGCTGTATCCAGTTCAGCCTCATTGGGGCGGATTATATGGGATGCGATCAGTCTTCAACTAGGAAATAAAAACACGGCCCCACCGAGAATTCTGTTTTGGATGAATGCCGTCAACCCCTATGCGTTACACTTTCCGCGTAATGGCAAATAGACTGGGGTTGGCTGCTGAAGGGGTAGGGGCAAGGACTGTCTTTATGGCAGGCAGCATTCTGCTTCTTCCCATCCTTCTAACCATCTGCTTCGGCTGGGTGGTGCTCCATTCCAGACCGAGGGAACAAACAAAAACGTGGCTAGTCTGGCGAGGGTTCGGGCGATTTGTTCTCGCAGCCACGGTGGCGGCTTGGTGGGTGACATGGGATTTGGGCGGGCGCTCCGAAATACCGGGTACTTTGGTGCGGAGATTTCCGGCAACGTGGGACCGTTCTAGTGTGGAGGCTCTTCTTTTTTGGCTGCTTCCAGTTGCAAGTCTGGGTTTGTTTCTCGTCACCTGCTACGTCGTAGACAGAACTGTGCTGAAGCAACGATGGTCGTTCGTGGTATTGCTTCGGCGGGCATGGTGGAGATTGGTGAGTTTTGTGATTCCGATCTTGATGGTCGCCTCCGGGTTCACGCTCATTTTCAGTGGGAAGATTGTCGGCACAGTATGGCTGATAACCGCTGGCATAGTCTCCCGAGTTGGAACGGGGTTTCTCAGACGGGCCGAGGGAATGAAATTCAATCGTCTGAAATCTGGCGAGCTTCGAAACCGAGCGTTGAAGATGGCAGACCACATGGGGGTGACAATTAGTCGGGTTTACATCGTTCCTGCGGGAAAGGGACATTTGACGAACGCCTATGGCTTGTCAGATGCGATCGGCCTCACGGACAACCTTGGGCAGTATCTAACGAAGACGCAGATTGATTACGTTATGGCTCACGAGTTGGCTCACGTGAGCCTAAAGCACGGGCGGAAGCATTTGCTGCTGGTGCTGGGAGTGTTTTTTGCTTTGTCCCTCGTTTTGTTTCGGTTGTCGCATTATGCGGTAGCTCTACTACCATCCGCCGAAATCGCTGTAGTTATCGCTCCGCTGATCGCCATCTATTATTTCTCGCGCCGCTTCGAATATGACGCCGACGCATTCGCGGTTGCCTTTACTGGCGACCCGGAAACCGCTATACGAGCGTTGGTCAACCTGCACAAAATCCATGAGGTGCCCGCCCGGTCAGGTAGATTCACTGAATTATTCATGACCCACCCTCCGCTTGCACTCAGGACAGCAGCTATCGCCGAAGCTGGTGGAATACCTAAAGAGCGTCTGGACCGGATTCTGAGTGATGAGGGTGTGGCTGCGCTGGCGGCACAGTGAGCCTAGTCATGCCCGTGCCCACACTCTATGAGAGCCAGACTGCTTGGGTTGTCGAACAGGTCGCCGAATACATCGACCAGCAACGCCAGACCCACAGGGACAGAGCAATGCCTCTGAACGCCAGTCACCAGAGGGCAGCGATGCAGCCTTTCTTCCCAGCCTCCACCTTGGACTCGGCAATAGTTTTGGTCCTCATTGGGGACCGCGTGAGCAATCCGCCGTTCTATAGTGCCCTCGTCCAGATAGGATTCGAACCTGCGGCGTTGCCAAACTTCTCACTCATGGCAGCAATCACGTTCGTGGACACGATTGTTTCGCACGCGCCGTTCACGGACAGGTTGCTGTTCCACGAACTCGTCCACGTCGTCCAGTACCAAAAGTTAGGTTTGCCCGGAGTTCGCTGCCAAGTACGTGAGAGGCTTCCTGAGCGGCGGTTCCTATGAAGCCATCCCGCTGGAAAGAAATGCTTATGCGCTGGAGGCCCGGTTCGCTGCTGCGCCCGCGAAGCCTTTTTCGGTTGCGCATGAGGTTAAGCAGTGGATCGACCGCGGTCGGTTCTAATTTGTAACAGGCTATCTTTCAACTCTAAGAAGCCACCTATTCAGCGGTTCTCGATGCTGCGCACTGCTTTCTCTGTGATTTTGGCAAGACGTTGCGTGCAATTCATCGCCGCAGCCCCTTCCAAGATATAACCTGGCGTTCCTTGCGTTATCGGCATTGCATGCGCTCTGTTGAAGTCAGGTTCACAATCGAATCGAGCCAACTCCGAGGCGGCCCCACTCAGATCAGCAGAGAATTGAGGTCGTTCTACCCGTGGAAGCCGTCCCCGAAGCTCCTCCTGTTGTGCTTCGAGCAAACGAATACGCGATTTCAAATCATTTATTTGCTCGCTCAAATCTTTGACGGATTTGCCAATCGAATCTTTTCGGCTTGCCGACGCTCCTTCGTTCTTCACCTCCGGCGTGCTTTGCTGGGGCATCGGTGGCTCTCGGTTCCCAGAAGCGATGACGACCGTCGCCATAAACATTACTCCGAACCCGACATTGAGTAATCTGTGTCTCATGCTCCACTCTCCTACAGGAACACCGAACTAACCCTTGGTTCGGATCACGCCGATTCCAATCGCCTTGCGCTCCCGCTCCGGGTACTTCTGGCGTGCCTTCTCCGCTTGTGACTTCGTCTTGAGGGGCTTCAGTCAAGGCGAGCGTGCACAGTTCCCAGCGCCGGATCGGGAACAACACATCGCCAACCGCGAACTAGGCACCATCGAAAAGATCGACGATAGCGGCAACCTGCAAGTACGCCTCGATTCAGGCCGGACCGTCGAATTCAACGTCAAAGATAAGCCGCATCTCGATTACGGCTATGCAGTGACGAGCCACAGCAGCCAGGGACAAACCGCCGACCGCGTACTCATCTACGTGGACACGAGCAGCCAGGAGAAAAACTCGTGAATCGTCGCTTGGCGTACGTGGCAGTGTCGCGTGGACGGTACGACGCGCACATCTACACCAACGACAAAGCTCAGCTTGCCGGAGGGCTGGGCCGTGACGTTTCTACCCGAACTGCGGTGGAGCCGCGCAAGGAATCGGGTGTGCCCACTAAGCTAGACTCACCAGAGCTGGAGCGTGAACGAGAACGAACACGGACACAAAGTTACAGCATCGGTAGATAGTCCCTTCTGCAGATTTGAAAGCGGCCACTGCGGGCAGTCTTCTCGACCGAAGTGTGGGTGTATTCTACTTTCAAAGCGTACTCCGCAAGTGAATGAGACCAGTGCTAGCAGGGTCTGCGATCGCGATGTCTGTGGGGCACTTGGCAAGGCTGGCAAACAGTCTGGAGGAGTCCCGATGAAGGGAGGGCGCTCTTCCCGCTGACCAGAAGATTGACCTACTACAAATGCGATTATTATTCTCTTGTCGTAAGAAGCGTCGCAAATAATTCAGGATGTGAGCGCCGCTGAAGAGAGTTTCCATCATGAGCGAAACCGCTGAGAACAGTGCTTCACCGAGAAACGCGGGGGACGGCCAAAAAATCTGCGACCGTGGCCGAGGCGTCTCAGATCATCTTCGGCAAGGTCGCTCTCCGACAACTTCGCAAGCGCGCCGAGAATGGCGAGACGAACAAGACGAACCTGGACGCCCTAGTGGGCGCGCAAGCCTTCCCTACCGGGACTTTAAAGCCGGTCCTTCGCTCAGGACCACAGTTCAGGCGCCGGAATCAACTTTCTGGCCGGACCGCTCTTTACTTTCGATTGTGCACAAACTTAGTGCGGTCAATCTCCTGCGGACGACAACTCAGGACGTCGCGATCAATCGACTCCATTCAGAGTTGAAATACCCGACGTCAAGCAATTCCCCACCCTCTCGCCATACCAGATAGTCGTACCACCCATTCACTTGAAGGTCAGTATTGAGAAAATCGTAGTCCGCGCTGTTTCGCGCCCTCACTAGAACTACATATCTATTCGAGTTCAAGGGGTTAGGATACACAATTTGAGCTCCAGCCGCTTCTTTGGGGTAACTCCGGTCGGCAATCCTCAGTCCGTCATGGGCAATTAGCAAGGGGCAACGCTCTTGAATGGCAAAGGCTATAGTGCCGATTGTAGCGGCACCAACCACAAGGAGATTGCTGGTGGCAACATCTTCGGCTGTGACTTCGTCGTCCTTCTTAAAGAGGCAATTCCCTTGAAACCGCTCTAACCATTCGTGACGCAGTCGATCAACCAGCTTTGCTACGGCCGTTCTCTCCTCCTCACTACCAGCTGTTCCCTGCACCAGAACGAGACGATCACAAAAAGCGTGTCCAACTGGACCTTCTATTGAGTGATTCTTCCGAGGTTTTTTGTCTTCCTCGATGTCCGGTCGCAGACTAACTGAGACCACGCCCTTGTAGGTCCACTCTTTCAAAGTACCGTTCGAGATGATGGAAACAGTTGTTGCCGTACGAAACGGGAGCTTCTCTGTGAGGATTTCGTAGCTGTCGACGTTTGTCGAATCAACAGATATAACGCTGGTAGGCAATACTGTCGCCTTGACAGTGCCCACTTGCGAGAGTTCATGCAGCTCTGTTATTCGGATCCAGTCGGACTCATTATACTTGACTTGCCCAGTTGCGAACCTGACCTCCTCTGCTCGACGCTTCCGACCTTTGCCACGAACGAAGCTGAATATTTTTGGCATTGGATGCGTCGCAAAGTAAATGTGACCCGCTCCAGGAATCAGCTCATAGTCGACACCAATCCCTTTATTTGTATATCGCCTGAGAAAGGCTTCCGTTTCGTCGGGGTTGGGTGAGATATCGTCCTCTCCTTGCATGACGTAAATTGGGATGTTAAGAAGATTCTCGAGCAGCTTTTCTTCACGATTCGCGTCAATCCACAGACTACGTCGCTCGCCACGATCCAGAATCTGAGTTGGTCCCCAGACGGCCACGCCAGCTACGAAAGACGGGTATCGCTGAGCCAGCAGGAGAGCGCCCTTTCCACCCTCGCAAAATCCGCTCAAATAGATCTTATCCTCGTCCACGTGGTAATCCTTCTTCACAGCTTCCAAGGCTTCGTGGATGTCCACCATACCAATGGGCTCACCATGTGTCATTCCACGCGCACCCGGCCATAGAACCAAGCACCCCGCTTGATCCGCAAGTTTTCCCACCATCGAGAGAATCTGGTGGTGTGCAACATGCATACTAGTAAGAAAAGATCTCTTCTCGACAGTTGTGAACGGCACAAAGATGAGGACTGGCAAGGGGGAGCTATTGTGAAGCACCTGCGGAGGGGCGTGTATGATGTAGTATTGCACCTGCTCATCAATCTTTGATCGAAAGCCACGAATATGCGTGCCTGACCGCGCCTTAAATGCTTCATTACTTTTTTCTAAGTCGGAAAGCGTCTTTTCAAGCTCATTGATCACGTATACGATGTTTGGACCCTGAAATATCGTAGGTTCGTTCTGTTTTTGGGCGTCCAAGAGAATTTTGAACCGGATCAAAAGCGCATTCAGCTGAATTGCCACCTCGTCGCGACTGAAAAAATGTCGGCTTCTTTCCTGGAATCGCGTGAACAGTCTGTCGAGATCGCCAAAATAGAAAGTGTCTTCCCACATTTCAGAGGCAAATTTAACCCGACAGTTATAGAGTCCGTCCGCGAGCCCGTTTAGTCGCTTGCGCCATGCGCCCGAAAAGGCTGGAACAGCTTCCTCATAAACGCGCTTGTCGTGTGAATTAAGTATTCCAACATGTGCCGTTTCTGACGCAAATAACGACAGCGTTACTCGCAGTTCGTCGCCTTCAGAAAGGACGTTTGAGCCGTCAGGCCAGAAACCACTATGTGTATTAGCGATCATTTCCCGGCAGAGCAGTCGTACCATTTGCTTTCCGTAGTCAAGTGAGCTGAACCCTGCGGAGAATGCGGCCGGAAAGCCATAGGCATATTCGGTGTTGTCAATCTTATTCTTTTTGACAAGCAGAAAGTTTGATCCTCGTCTTAGCCTCACCCGAAAAACATGTTGATACTTCTGGGCTCCCCACGAAAAGCCGGTCGTTAAGATAAGATTGTGATTCAGCCAAACCTTCATCCCGTGAGTGTTTGACAGAAATAATGTGACCTCCCCATCACCAGGACTGTCAATCTCAACGGCCGCATAAACGATTCCATACGGTCCGATATTGAAGTGCTCCGTTGGCTCAATCAGCTCCGATCGAGAGTGAACTTCAACACTCCTCGTCCCATAAAGCCAAGAGGAATGACCGATTCGCACGAATGTGTCAGGATCAGTTTCGAACTCTTTGGTGCCAAGTTCAGCTAGGTAGTCCCGGTTCAGACCCGCCGCCCCTTGCTGGTATCCGGCGCTCTCCAACTCGTGTGGGCCAACCGGAAATACACCAATCATTTGCCAGTCCCTGATCATCGTTTCGCCCATGATGTTCCTCGGATCGACGCTGATGCGAGGGGTTCTGCGATTGCCACAACCGATCACCAATCCACATGACCCAGCACAAATAGATGAAGCTGCCATCACCCCCATCGTCCCGAGCATCTGTCGTCGGTTGAGGTTCATGCAGCTATAGTCGTCTTCAGCACCGTCGGCCGCCGAGACAGCCGCTTCGCGCTTATCTGGGGTTCTCATACGCTGAACACATGAAATCATTGACCTCGCATAAGCTGCAGACAGCCATTTACATCGTAAGTCTCAAGGTAGGGACGAGACGCGATTTAGTAGGGCCTAGAGCCGTCGGCCCAGCATTCACGTGAAGGAATAAGAGGACACTTCGGTGCAAGGAATCACGCAGAGCATCAATAGCCAGTTGCTCGTTTGCTGGCCCCGCAATGGCAAGCATTTCAGCTGTCGAGCAGGGCTGCTTGCAGTGATTGAGCATTTTGAAGAGGATCTCGCCGGTACGGTATGGGACAATGGATTGGCGCATTTGCAGGTTCTTGACAAATGTCACGTAGTTGTCGATGGCTCTGAACTTGAGGAGGGAGCACTGGAGTCCGCGTCTCAGGGTCTGATACAAACTCATGACATCGTAGTTAAAGCGTTTGAGCTGAACATGCTTGCCAAGCACGACTTGCAGGCTATCGATCTTATTAATATGACCGTTAATTAGAGTTCGCGTTTCAGTAGCATGCTCCCGTAACTGCTGTGCGCACAAGCTTGCTTCGCAGCTGAGGGAAAGATCAAGTTGAGCCAACTCGAAGTCGGCAAGATTAGAAAGCACGGCGCTGATTTCGTCATGCTCACAAGTATGCAGATAGTTCGTAAAAAGATGACACTCCCTCGGGGCGAGACTGGTTTCGCCTAGCTTGACCTCGGGCCAACTTGCGCGGACAAAAGTGTTAAGGAGGCTCTCTCGTTGGGCGAGCTTTAGCGCAGTGATTGTGGCTGGAAGCCCCCATCGAATCCTATCCAAGCGCCTTCCCTTGCAAATTGCGGCGCTCAAGGCCAGCCGTTTCGGATCGAGGCTGAGGAGAAAGGACATCTCTTCGTCGTCGAGGCCGAAGTTTCGTTGGACCTCTAACGGTCGATCTCGAAGCTTCTCGCGTGTCTGATCGTTGGCAAGCACAAAGGCAAGTGCAGCCTGTAAACTCATCGGCCCTACCCGTACAGCACAGCGGAGATCTTTTGTGCAGCTTCGAGGTCACATTCAAGTTCACAGAACGAAGCGGGGAAGTTCCCATCTCGCTCTATCGAAATCCCCTTGAGGTTCGGCGTCCTGTCAGAAACGTACCGCAGCAATCCGAATACCTCCTCGTGTACCGGAGCGCTGTGTGAATCCATAAAGACGGCTTGGGACGGCTCACCGCCTGCTAAATGGATCTGTACGACGCGCTCTAGTGGAATACTATCGACGAACACCAGAGTATCGAACCTGTGGTTTAAGGAATTGATGAAAACATTTGTTAGATCAAGGAGCAATCCACATTCACAATGCTCCATAACCTCCGAAATAAATTGGGCCTCAGAGAGTTCGCTCGGTAAATCAAGGTAATAAGCGATGTTTTCGAGCAGAAAAGGAATCCCGACTTCACCCTGAAGAGATTGTGCTTTTCTGGCGACCGTCATTGCGCATTCTCGCGTGCGTGGCAGTGGCATAAGCTGACCCAGCGCAATGCCGCCGGCCTTGGTGAAGCAAAGATGATCACTAAACCACGGGGCGTTAATCTCTTCGATTAATTTTGCCAGCGATGTGACATATGCACAATCAAGGTCTCCGTCGCTGCCAATCGACAACTCGATGCCATGTGGAATCACTGGAAACGCTCGAAGTAGTTTCCGCAAGGCTTCCATGCACTCGGGAAGTCCACTCATATAGTGTTCCGCGGTGACCTCCAGCCAGCCAACCGATGCTTGATTGGCCCAAATCTGCTGCTCAAGCGCTTGTCGAAAAGCGAGCCCCACACCCAAGAATGGGAGTGAAGCGAGCCCGCGATTGCTGTTCGTTGAAGAACCGACCATATCTGTCACCATAAGTAACCGTCTAGGAAAATTGTACCCTCCAACGGGTTCATGGAACTCCTCGGATCGCTGATGCCGTAAGGCTGTGCAACATCGTGAATGAGAAGGCGATTGAAGCCAAGCGAAGTATTTAGTATTCGGTTGACACTGAAGCGACTATTTCCCTCAGAGATCGGGCCAACAAGAATTTTCACTTGGGACTCCTTTCCCCTCGCACCTCGAGTGAGCGAAAACAAATAATGGGCTTTGACACCCACATCGTCTCGGAGAATGGCACGGCAGCACCCTTTTATGTAGATACGAACGTGCGGAGTAGACGCATGCAATGTGCCGAGAGCTTCTTTGCCCCAACCGCGCATTCTGTCGAGAAATTTCAGCATAACTTCTTGGTTAAATATCTGGTGCGCGCGGGCTGTCAAACAGCGGTAGGAATCATTGGCGTAACAATAGGTCAGGGGATTGGTCTTGGCGTCTAATCCGATGGAGCTGGAAAGTCGCTTTTCTAAGTCTGCGCGGAGTGTTTCCGCTTCCTCGTAAAAATCCAGCCCGATACAATACGGTAGGTTCTGGGCAGGTTGTACACTCGTGATGAATTGCTCGTCTCTCGCCGAGCCCAAGCAGTCCCGATTTGGCTTACCGCTTGTACCGTTGGGAACAGCCACCTGGCGGGGGCGCTCGTTCTCGGCAGTTGCCGTTTCAGCAAAGCTTTCCCGAGCAGCTTTAGCCTGTAGCCTTTCGAAGTTCATGAATCACCTCAGCTTGGCTACTAACAGTCTTCTTTCTTTTCCAAGCACTCGACTATATCGAACGTGCGTGGATGCTACCAAGCGATTCAACGCCAATGTCGAAACTGCCGATCATTTTCAAAGCCCAAGCCATACCTTGATCTGCTTCGTTTCCAAAACGGGCATCAATTTCCTCCAGTTCGGTACGGCGGGAGCTCCGGTCGTACGTCCGAAATGAGTCTTTAGAATACTCCGACGACACTGAGGAGTGGCTCACAAGTTTCGCGACCTCCTCATTGTCAACCGGCAACTCAAATGCAGCCGCAACTAACTGTACAGTCTTGGTCGGCTTGTCAACTGCTTGCTCTGCATCGAGCCACGTTATGCGATGCTGTCCGGTTCGCCGCAGCAAGTTGGCATGCATCCTATTGCAAGCCCAGGCACATACGGCCACCTCAGCGTCATGTCGAGGTTTACATGTCAAGCTCCTCAGCACCGGAGATGTTATGGGATTCCGTTCGGCAATTCTGAGCCGCTGGCGGGCAAATTCCCGTCGACGCTCCGATTTCAATACGGAGAGTAAGAATGTTCTTAAGTCAGTAGTGATGTACACAATCCGAGCGTGAACATCCTCTTCGAGCAACACCTTTCCTAGGCTGGTACAGACATCGGAACCTTTAATGACTACAACCTCATCTGCAGCGGTTATATTCGTATAGAGCGTTAAACACAAGCGAAGCAGATTCAGCCATTCTCCCGCTGCTCTCACCTCGGCAGCTTTGTGTGAGGCGGGGTATCTCATTCCGGTCACCTGTGTAAGCAAAGCAGGCTCCTTCAGAACGAGACACCCGGGTATCAGATCCAGATAACGAACTAGCAGTGTCGAACAGCAAAAGGCGCTATGGAATATGTAATGTCTGGGTCGTTGGTTCTTGAGACTTGAGCTGCCCGCATTGAACAGCAGAAGGTCGTCCAGATTGAACGAATACATTGTCGCATTAGATGTCACAAACCGTCTGTCATGGAAGGCAACACATCGATAATCGTCACGGGCGACCCGAACAAACGACACGAGATGTCTAGCCTCGTCAATTCCCAAAGGATACAAACCAGGTGGTATCATGGAGTCATTGGAGTCCATTCGGGGTCTCCCAAAGCAGGAGCAGACGCGGAGCTTACCAAGAGAGCCTCAGATAATACTTGCGTGCACGTGAGATTCGCCAGTTTGGAGATACCGTCGAGCACACCGCTAGATGCTAAGAACGAATCATCAAAGGGTTGTCTGCATAGCTCCTCAAATTCTCTCTCGCATTCGAGATAGCGAAAGTAAAGAGGTGTCGTCCCCGTTCTGAATTGCCTGTTTAATCCAAATCCTTGTCTAACGAGGATTTTCAAGAATGCGAGCTCCGCATCCGCTCGTGGACGCCGATCGAAAGCTATACGTATGATGGTGTTTGCTATATCCCCATCTATCTCCTCCGCATGAGTATTGAGGAAGAAGAAGACAAGCATGCCCACATTGAATGTCTGAATCCATCCGAACAAATGGACAGCTTCTCGCAGCGCCTCATGAGTCCCTTCGTAGCATTCGACAAATGAATTCATCATATAAAAAATACGCAGCGGCTCCGTCGTCGCGAGCGCGGCGGCCATGCGTTCGACTGTATTCGCATAAGCCTCGGTCAAAACAGACAAGAGCACGTACGAGGATTTCCTCGAGCTGGGCCCGAGTACGTTGAAACTAGGAGCCAATGTACAGTGTGCGATGCAATGTGCTGATTCGTGGAGCGTAGGATTGTGTTTGCAAATAGTTAGAAATAAATTCGCGGACATCTCGAGAAGTGGGTTGCGCGCTACAACTCGCCTCACAGTTGCGGTCGTATTTGTGAAAGGCACGACTCTGGAGTCAAAAATGTCCTGTAGCATCAGAAATGACATAGCAGAATAGTCGTACCACGATTGTGTTGATTCGCACGAATAACGATAACCAGACGAAAAAAATAGGCTGCGTATCCGGGCAAAGAGAGAATTGTGCCCGCAAAGATAGCGATCGCCAAAACATTCGGGAAGGGCCTGTCGATCAATGACGTCATCGTCCAGCCAGAGCAATTTGCTAAGGTTCACCACCGCGTTGGTACCCCTTTTGTTTTCCATGACAGCCTATCTCCTAGGAGTCTTACGCGAGCGAGTGGAAAGTTCTGCCATCCGTCAGATACTTCACGTCTCTGATTCTGATACGATGCGAGTCGGCCTTAGTATCAACCTTCTGGAGCGGGATGGGTCTCGCAGGTGTCGATCTGCGGCGAACATGACTGAAACAGAAAGCCCGCTTCAGTAGAGCGTTCCGGAGTCAGGGCCGACGGGCTACTCCCATCAGGGAAAAATGCTCCAGGCAACAGTGAAACGGCAATAGAACCGATAGAAAACCGATGTAAGTGCAAATATGGGAAGGAAGTATTCAATTCGAGCGCAGACCGCTGAAGCGCTTTCTGTTTGTTGCCGCTCGCACAAGGCAATGTAACAAAAAAGCCTTTTTGGGACCCCGGTCGCGAGGACTTAATTCGTACCATCTGCGAGGCCAACAGCACAGTGGACACGAGAAAAAGAATTACTCTTTTTTGTATGCTAAGTAATCTTGCCATCTTTCACCCCTTTACTTGGATAACTCGGCCTGTGTGCCCCAAAATAGAGTTGGATTAATGCTAAAATATGCGTCTTGGCAACACAAAGGCTTGCCGTCGGGAGACTTACTACCGTTTCGCAGGTACACCACATTAGACCCATCGCCACCGACTACCATTGCGAAGCCACGTGCCTCGGTGACCGGTGATACCATCCCGGAAACTGGCGCCCAAATACCTTCTCCATATCTCCCACAATCGAGCTTATATAGGCCTCGCCCTGTCACGGAATGATTTGGATCATACATGTCGAAACTCGCGTACACTTGATGCGTTCCGAGAAATGCAAAACCGGTTATCCTCGCGCCCCTTGGTTGTTCTGCCCGCCAAGTTTGCATCATTCCATCGCCTGCCCGTATCTCTACCCAAGTCTTAGCTGGCCCCGCACCGACATATGCTCCAATGGAGTCACCTCCACAACGGAGGAACATCACGGTGCCTCGGATCCATGGCCGGTCACTATGAATTTGGGGATGCGAATTAATAGCCGCAACTTCAAGTTGGCCCCGATCCAAGTAGGCATTAACGAGTTGTCCAGTCAAAGAGTAGTTTCTTAACATCATATAGGAGCGCTGCTGCAACTCGTCACTCCATACTTGGCCCAACATCCAAATAGTTCCATCCTTCGCGGAACAGACACCGCTTGGTTCATAGTCTCCCAAGTCGTGGGTCGCAACCACATGTCCCGTCGAATCCACTTCAGCGACAAAATTGGTCATCAACGAGCCTGTTGCGCGGGAGTATGTACCTATAACTAAAATTCGCCCGGCTGGAGTCACCGTGACACCGCTAATCCAAATAGTCTCCGCGGCAGGAAGCCAGAAGCCTATCGTTTGTTGCGCATCGCCCGCCAGCGAGTCCAAGTGAATCACATCATTAGACGGCGCTCTGAGCACTGGCCGAAAAGACCAAACATGTCCGTTTCCAATTTCAGGAAATGTCCGCTTGCCCGCTGCAAAGAGGTTCGGAAATACTGCCTCCTTCGCAGAAGAAGTGAGGGCGGTGGATTGAGCCGCAGTTGGCGCCGCGTAGCATAATGTGAAGCAGATTATAACCAACACGCCAAGGCGAGTTGAAGCACACAAGCGAGCGCCGGAACTCCAAGCACTCACCGTTTGACGGAGGTCCCCCCCCAACAGCTTTGCCTGATTCGATAGTTTTTTCATTTATCTCCTCATTACGACCTCGCCGAACAACGTATCAGCATCTGGTCCAATAAGGACCAACACGGCCCCAAACTCTCTACCTTGGTGTTCCCCTTGAGCACTCACTGACCGCTTTTTACAAAGCTTGAATTATCCCTGCAGCTGATCAAGCACTCCGCCGGGACCTCACGGCTTTGACCGAAGGACCGGGGCGAGCCATTGCCTGCCGTTAGGATCCGTGTTTACTTGCGAGCAGACAGTAACATTTAAAAAATAGGTGTTTTCGTCGAAACGAAATAACAGGCTCCACCTCATCGTGTACCGTTCACTGGCCTGATCCAGTGTCTGCAACAGAAGCTGTCGCGCGGTTACGTCAGTTCCACCAATCGTAACCTGCGCAGTTCGAAAGATGTTCGCAGGGTAGCTCATCAATGCAACCTTTTGTCCGGTCCTTGCAGAGAGCGTGCTCAGGATTAACTGCACGGTTTCTCTAGCCCCGCGGGTTTGAGATGCAACGGAAACTGGAGTGTCAAGGATAGCGGGAACCTCCTGATCCCTGTCATTGTCATCCTTTACGCTCTGGCCGATAACGGCATAACGCGACTCACTCTCGCGGCGAACGACAAATTTGCCCGGATTGCCACTTTTGTTGTAGTCTGTGACGACTTTGGTCAATACTCTTTCTTCGCCCGAAGCCGTCGCGAGATCCGGCCCTTCTTGATATTGGCTCTGGAAAGCCTCACCCGCAATCCGCGTAACGCCTTTCTCCAAGGGGTGATTGGCACGCCATTCAGGGTCCGTACTGTCCACTAGATCGTAACGACTTCGATAAGGCGGATCTTCGAATTCGACGAGCCAACCATATTCCTCCGCTATGGCAGATATTGCCGAATGCAGAGGCCTGGACTGATGAGCCAAGACTGTCGCTGAGGTCCCAGCATGCTGCACGCGCCCCCGGACCATCACCGAGTCATTTTGTGGTGTTTGCTGTGCATAAGCACAAAACGACAAAAATATAAATGCTGAGGCGACAACGATTATCCTACGCATGTGTTACCCCCTCTCATAGGCAGAGGTTCTCTCATTGCACTTCGCCGCAAACCTTATTGTAAGGCTGTATGCCTTCCTGTTTGCAGGTATAAGCCGTGGGGTCGTTTCCCTTCTCATTCACCATCGATGTAAGTGTGTTCGCATAGTTATACAGATAAAATGAGCTGCTCACGCACAACTCGATTTGCATTTGCTGATAAACAGTAAGCGTGCATGGCATCTTAACGCCGTTCGCAGGTCCATAGTATTGGATTTCGTTAAGCTCCGAGTTATCAAAACCTATTTCATCGTAGCCCCAATAGTTTGTATGACCTGCTTCCTGGCCACCACCAACAGTCCAATGGCCGTTAACGGGCGGCAGGGGATCGAAACCGGAGCCATTAAACCAACAATTGTCGACACCGTAAACACCGTTCATCATTACTGGGTACTCCTCCACGGTTCTGGCATTAAAGCTGTAACTCGGATCAGCACTGCCCCAGATATTGGCCTCAAAGTCATATTCTCGGTTCACCATGTCCTCCCCTACCTCGAATGATTCTTCGTTGTTTGGCACGAAGCAAGAGCGTGGGCACTGCGCCTGCGTCTCCGTCACGACAGGAACTCCAACGGCAAGGAATAGAACAAGCGAAACCGAGATAAATTTCACCGAACTGCCTTTGGTCATCATGTCCTCGTCTCCTTCCTGCTACTCTCCATGGTTATTTCTCGGGGTAATGTACGCGAATCTTGGAGGCACCTCTCCTAAGTGGTTGACGAGAACTCAGTTGAAGCCACACCGCAAGAGCGCGAATGGGTGGCAACTGGTTTGCACAAGCTGAGGAGGAGGTTAAAGAAGAGTTGGTAAACCGGCATAGCCTGCCCAGTTCATTCACACTGCACCTCGGAAAACAAATACGAGGGCTCTGGGTCCAAAACTTCGTCGAGGCTACGTCTGCGCGCGAATAATGTCAAGTCATATTTTATATGCTTGTTGAACCTCTTTGATAATGTCGCCTCCAGCCCCCATTAGAAATGTCCCCTACACTGCGACCTCCAGAGGAGGTCCGGTTGAAGAGGACAGCGATGAGTACGAGGGAACTTCGACGAGCAGAGGTTCTGGCGGTCCTGCAGTGGGTTGGCCGTACCTGGTGTGCATGATCGACTGCTGTGCGCGGGAGATCGTGGGATGGAATCTCTCGCATCGCTGTCGGACCGAAGACGCGCTTGCAGCGGTGGAGCAGGCCGTGCTCGAACGGCTGCCCGAGCACAGCCGAGAGAAGAACTTGACGCTGACCCCCGACAACGGGACGCAGTTCACTCCTTCGCGCTTCTTGGAGACGTTGGGGCGGCTCGGCATCACTCATCGGCGGACGGCGTATCATCACCCCGAAGGCAACAGCTACATCGAACGGTTCCATCGCAGCTTGAAAGAGGAGGAAGTCTGGACGGCGGAGTATCGGAGCCTGGAAGAAGCGCGAGCATCGATCGCTCGTTGGATCGAGGAGTACAATCACGACCGGCCTCACCGCGGAGTCGGGAATCGCACTCCGCACGAAGGCGACTTGGCTTTCGCAGGTGGACTACAAAACAGACTCTAACTGTCGAAATTAGAGGGGAGCACTACAGGCGAATGAGAATAACGCGTGTCCCTCCTCTTCTCGGATTGGCTTTAATAACTCTGGCAGTTTCTGGAGCTCCTGAGGTTATTGTCGCGATTGCAAGCGTGATCTTTGTTAGCGTCATGCTCGTATTGAGGAAGCGCACTATTCATTTCGGCTTGCTTGAAACTGTGTTGATCCTAATTGTGGCCTTAGAGGGAATCGATGTATACCGTTCCAACGTCCCGAGCAATGCCGTTCCCCCTTCCCTCTTCTTCGCCTCTGCTCTGTGCTTTTATCTTGGCCTGCGGCTCACTGATTGGTATGAGTGGAAGAACATTGCCCTCTGTCTAATTCCGGCCATCGCGGCAGGGGCGTACGGCTGCAGAACACTATTGAGCTTTGTTCAACACAGTATAGTTCTGCATCGGCTTGGGTTTGATGACCTGACGAGCTTTCGAGGTTGGAGTCTAATGCTGCAGACCAGTAACTCTCCGGGTGCTTTCGGCACTACGCTCATCGCACTATTGCCTTTCCCTCTTAGTGCCTGGTTTAGGGCGACACAAAAAACTTTTCCTCGACTCCTGCTGGCAATCGGCGCCACTGCTTTACTACTAATTTGCATTGCCAGCACCTTTCTGCGTGGCCTTTACATGGCAGCGACAGTCTGGTGCATCATCAGCACGTTTCTGATGTGGATCATCTATCGAGAACACCGTTGTCGTGTTCTTGGAGCTGCAGGACTGCTGCTGCTAGTCACCGCCTTGCCGCTCATTCCACTTGTGTCGCCGGTAGCAAAGACCTTTTCCTTTACGCACGGGGCTTCTCAACAACGAAGCATGGACGGCCGCATTTTGATTTGGCAGAGCTCGCTAAGAATGGCTCAGGAACACCTCCTCTTAGGACAAGGACTTGGCAATTTCGGAATGAAATTTGAGGCATTCCGGCCCAAAGAGGATGATTTGCCTTACGTGGGACAGCCATTCAACCTAGCTTTGCACATAATTTGCGAGCAAGGACTTGTCGGCCTAACACTCTTTGGCTCAGCATTCCTATTTGCATTGTTTTCCTGCTGGAGGACGTTATTTTCCCAAGCGTTTTCGCAGGCGGACAGAGCGGTCAGTGCTCTCGTGACCGCAACTTTCGTCTCCGCAGCTGTTCGTGATTTAACCTATTCTTCAATATTGACAAATCAGATCGTTCTCCTGCTTGTCGGAGTTCTTCTGGAGACAGCTAGAAGTGAGCCCCGCGAGTTCCAGGACCGCCAGAACACTAGGCGTCTTTTATTTGTATTCAACCGACCTTCGAACACCTGGGGGACGCCTGCTGGTGCTTTGTATGTGTGCATTCTGTCCATCGCTGCGTGGACCGGATACCTTGTATTCCGTTACGGACTAGTGACCTCGTGTCAGCAAAAGGTTGAAGTTGCTCGAGATGCTTTACAGCAGAAGAACTTCCGGAAGGCTCAAGAGGCGCTGCAAGCCGCCATTACATTCTCACCCCACGATCCTTATCTTTTAGGCTCTCTCGCTTTGGTTGAAGCACGGGAAGGGGCGTTAGACTCGGCCATTCTCGATTCGGTACCTAACAAGCCAATCAGCCCAATCGGGCGGGCTCATCTGGAACGCTCACAGACGCTGTATCGCAGAGCCCTGTCATTCAATCCGAATGACGAAATATTCCTTTCCAATCTTGCCTGGGTGGATTGGGCTTTAGGTGATCGTAATGCCTCTGTATTAGAACTCAGTCGCGCAGTAGCTTTTGATCCGACGGTTTCGTTGTATCTGGTCGAACTTGGCTTACTAACAGAAGCGAGGGGTGATGCTACAGCGGCCATGGCATACAATGCCCAAGCCATCGCTCTGAACCCTAGCCTGCTCGACTCTACCTGGTTCCATCGATTCGAGTTGAGCCAACCGGCGAAGGCACAAGATGTCGAAGTGCTAGCTGCCAACCGGTTGGAAGCTGAGTGGGATTACAAGCGCTCTCCAATCATCTTGGCAAAATTGGGAGCCTTGCGCGTGAAGCAAGGCAGACTGGAGGACGCTGAAGCGGCCCTGACGGAAGCAGCAAACCAACTACCTTCTCTTCCAGGTGTGTGGAACAACTTAGGCCGCATAGAGGAGCTACAGGGGCGCTCACCGCAAAGATCATATGAAAAGGCTATCTTTATAGATCATTCTATTTTACCAGCCGCTCTCCGAGTGGCGCAGCAGGAGAAGGGGGCGAATCCAGGTCGGGCAGTCAGTTTGTATGTTCGCGCAGTGTGGGCGACATTCGGTCTCGGACTAATGTCACCTCATGCGCGACGAGCAAGCATCATGTATCACTATTCGAATGTCATTGGAGACGACGTTCTGCCTGAAGGACTGCTTTCCTATATAAGTCCAGAGCTAGATCTTCAAGGAACTTGCCGCGACATCGTCGAGCTATCTGGGGATCAAGCGCTCCCAATACCTTGCAGGATACCGCCTCAACTATTCTCGCGCTAAACCGCATTGACTCAGTGCGGCGTTCTTGACCTCACTGTAGAACAGCCAACCGAAGTGTGGGCGGCAGACCCATGGGATGCACGTTTCCTCGAGGTCTCAATCAAAGAATTACAGAATTACCGCTCTCAATGTCTCAATGTGGGTGCTGAGGGCAAGAGGTCCGCTCGATGAGTCCGATTACTGAGCGAGTCTGGTATGAGGATGTCGTGGAGGATCTCGAGGGAAACGTGCGGCGCATCCTGGCATTCTGCGGCCTAGAATTCGAACCCGCCTGCGTCGAGTTCCAAAAAAACGGACGGAGCGTGCGCACGGCAAGCTCAGAGCAAGTCCGCCAGCCGATTTTCCGTGCGCGGCTCTCACAGTGGCGGAACTACGAGCCTTGGCTCGTTGCGCTAAAAGAAAATTTGGGCGATGCACTGCTCCGCTACCGTGAATAGGCCTCAGTCCGAGCCAGGCATTTCCATTCCGCGGATTCACTTAGCATGTGGAACACTCATCCACAACATTCTTGCGCCGACTAGCACAAGCAAGGAGCAAAGCATCTGCTTCAAGAGCTGAGACGGAAGATACTTGGTTAGAGAAGCTCCCAGCAGACCGCCAGGGATGGATCCCAAGAGAACAGTGGCTACTAAGACTGGGTCAACATTGCCAAATCTCCATTGAAGTAAGCCCGTCATACCCGCCAGGAGCACAGCGTGAACAAGGTCCGTGCCCACCATCACAGCGGGAGCATAGCCATAGAATACGAGCAGCAGCAGTAGAATTATGCTACCTGATCCGATCGACGTAACTCCTATCAGCATCCCCGCAACAAATCCAATGAGCGCAACCCCGAGACGATTGTTGTCTGGTATTCGCATGCTTTTGACATCACCTTGAGAGACCGCCGGAAGTTGGACAAACAAATAGGCGATGGGAATAAGGATTAGTAAAATCGCGATCGCCACTCTCAAGACATCATTAACGCCGTTTCCGTATACGGCCCGAATACGCGCCAAGAGCAGAACTCCAAGTACAGTCCCGGGGATGCTGCCATACGTCAAGTTAAGGGCGAGTGACCAACTGACATTTCCGCGGCGCCAATGTAGAGTACCGGCGCCAATTTTCGTGATGAAGTTGATGACCGCATCGGAACCGACTCCAATGATGGGAGGTACTCCCAAAACCGAAATAAGCAGTGGCAGCAAGACCACCCCGCCACCAATGCCAGTCAATCCGATGAGCATGCCGGCGACAAGGCCAATGCTAGCTCTTGCTGCGATGGTGTAAGCGTCCACACCGACTCCATGAGATAGCCAAAGAATAAGGCGTCAATCTTTCAGACTCTTCGAGGAAAGATAGGACAGTACGGCTGTCGTTACCTTAGCCGAACTCTCCGACGTACTCTCATGCCCTGTATTACAAACGATTTCAGCGGCGAGCGGCGGTTCATAGGGATCATCGACGCCAGTCAATCCTTTAATCCTTCCGGCCCTGGCATTTTTGTATAGCTCCTTAGCATCTCGCAGTTCACAAACGGAGAGCGGAGTACTCACGTACACCTCGATAAAATTGGCGATCGTTCGCCGTGCCTCATCGCGCCCACTCCTGTAGGGTGAAATTGCCGATACGAGAACAATCGTGCCGTTGCGAGTGAGCAATTGCGCGACGAACGCAATGCGGCGAATGTTTTCATCTCTGTCCTGCTTGCTGAATCCAAGACCCTTGCAAAGGTACATACGGATTACATCACCGTCGATCACCTCAACCTGCAGACCGTGGGCCAGAAGCTCTGTAGCAACGGCTCTGCAGATGGTCGTTTTTCCAGCGCCGCTGAGACCCGTGAACCAAACTGTGAGACCCTGCCGCTCGGCAATGTGGGAGCGCGTTGCAAACTCGTCCAAAGCCTCTGCGCCTCGAGTCGGAACCGCATGCAATATCATGCCCGCTGCAACGGTATCATTTGTCGAGGGATCGATGACTATAAAGCTCCCAGTGGTCCGATTGCGCTCATAAGGATCGCAAAAAATCGGGTTGTGCAGATCAATCTGGGCCTCGCCAATCTCATTGAACTCAAGACCATCGGTCTCAATTCTCTCCAAGGTATCAATATCTACCTTGTGTATCAGGCGGCTGATCCGGCCGCAAACTATCTTGGTCGTGTGCTTGAGAAGATAGCGCGCATGGCGGCGAAGCGGAGCCCGCGACATCCAAATGAGTTGCGCCCTTATTCTGGTCGTGGCCGTCGGCCTCTGTTCAGGGCACACAAGCATGTCTCCGCGACCTAGGTCAATGTGATCAGTTGTAGTCAGTACAACGGACTGTGGCGGAACCGCTTCCTGGAGATTCTGATTATGGAGAAAGATTTCCTTCACCGTGGTGCGCTGCTCATGAGGCAAGGCCAGTACCTCCTGTCCCCGCCGTAGTACACCCGAACCTAGTTGACCGGCATACCCGCGAAAGTCTTGATTCGGCCGGACGACAGTTTGCACCGGGAATCTAAGTTCCTCTCTGCGTTCTGGTTTCGTCGGAATTGTTTCCAGAAGCTCGAGCAGAGTAGGTCCCTGATACCATGGCATTTGACCGTTACTTCGAATAACATTTTCTCCACCTAATGCACTCAGCGGTACAAATCGGAATTGAGCTTCACGCAGGGAGTTGGCAAATTTTGTGAATTGATCGGAAACGGAGTGAAATGCTTCTTCCTCGAAACCAACCAAATCCATCTTATTAATGACGACAATCATTTGCCGGATTCCAAGCAGCCATGCAATGAAGGTGTGCCGACGTGTCTGCTGCAAAACCCCCTTCCTCGCATCCACGAGAATTAGAGCCACTTCGGCAGTGGATGAGCCTGTGGCCATGTTCCGCGTGTATTGCTCATGACCAGGAGTGTCGGCGATGATGTACTTCCTGCTGGGAGTGGAGAAATATCGATACGCGACGTCGATTGTAATGCCCTGTTCCCGTTCCGCTCTTAGACCATCTGTAAGCAGGGACAGGTCAAGATCCAAGTTTTTTGCCAAAGAGGCTCGCCGCACCGAGGAGAGCTGATCATCGTATATGCCGTTAGATTCGTAGAGCAAGCGCCCTATCAGAGTCGATTTGCCATCATCCACGCTCCCGGCTGTCAGAAACCGAAGCAGGTCACGTTTGTCTCCGGCGGCACTCAAAAGTACCCCTCCCTTTTCTTCAATTCCATCGAGCCCTCTTGGTCGTGATCAATTACGCGGTTTTCGCGCTCGGAACGCCGAAAGAACTTCAATTCCTCCAATATTTCAGGGACGGTGCCTGCCGAGGACCGAATCGCCCCCGTACAATAAGTACAGCCAAGCGATCTCATTCGGCACATGACACGCTGCGGCTTCTCTCCTGGTAAAAAATGCTGCGGATGATCTAATGGGATTAGCAAGTCTCCCCGCACCAACATTTCGCGTTCCTTAGCGAAGTATAGGGACACGACGGGGATATTTTCACGATTGATATATTCCCAAATATCTAATTCCGTCCAGTTCGACAAAGGGAAAACGCGCACACTTTGGCCTGCCTCAACACGAACGTTATATAGGTTCCATAATTCCGGGCGTTGATTCTTGGGATCCCACTGCCCTAGAGAGTCACGGAGCGAAACAATCCGCTCCTTCGCCCGTGATTTTTCCTCGTCGCGTCGTGCACCGCCGATGGCTGCGTCGATACTGTTGGCGACGAGCGCATCGAGCAGAGCTTTGGTCTTCAGGAGACCGCAGCACTTGCTGGTGCCCAACTGGAAAGGGTTGGCTCCTGCTCTCTTCGCATCGTGGTTGGTATATATAATTAACCGTAAGCCGAGTTCAGCGCAGGTCCGATCGCGGAACTCAATCATCTCGCGAAATTTGAAGCCAGTATCGATGTGGAGCAAAGGAAATGGGACTCTTCCCGGGTAGAATGCCTTTTGGGCCAGTCGCAACATAACCGACGAGTCTTTTCCCACGGAATACAACATTGCAGGCCTTGCTGATTCCGCTGCCACTTCTCGCAGGATATGGATACTCTCGGCTTCTAGAACGTCGAGGTGAGATATGGACGGCGTGGCCATGCGGGTCTCATTTCAAGAGCACTTATGGTACCGCAAAAAGCCGGGCAACATTCAGCCAAGACCAGTCTCCTGAGTCGGGAGGATCGCTTGTTGGGCCTCTGCGTGTTTATCGGAGCGTGTATCTGACCTCCCATTGGAACCGCGTTAAGCTGCGCCCGGGCAATCGCAAATGCCGAGGAATCTTCCGCATAAAGGTGCCCCAAAGAATAGGTAGGAAAATCTGTCAATGAAGTGTACAAAGTAAACCCACCCGCGTCCACCAGAAGCGACAAGACATGCTTCTCGCCCATGCGGTCGAGGATGCCTTCGGAATCGGGAAGATAGTCAGTTGTTTGCTTTGAGGTTTGCCGTGACTTGCCCCACGTGACTGCAATCGGGTCGGGATTCAGGTTGTCAGGGTTCCTGGGATACGCGCTATGGATTTTCTTGTAGACGGAAAGCAGACAAAAGATGACTTTCCCGAAGTTCCTTTGCGTTCAGGCAGATCTTGCAGAGATCGATTGGACCAGCGATCTGGTCCTATTCTACCGCATCGCACGTGTGCCCGGCGTGGGCGAATTCGGTGTTTTTGTCGTTTTTCGCGTTTAATGGAATGAATAACTTACGCGCTTTTAACGTCGCTTTAGTTCGATCCCCACCGCCCCTACCAAAAGTCCTGTTGAGTCTGTTGCCTTTGCCGCCCGAGAGCCCCAGATTGGGGCCTAAAAGGCCCTAGTTTTGGCCCCAAGTTGGCCCCAAAATTTGCACGGTTTAGGAGAGCAGCGCGGCAAAATCACCATTGGGGTCGGGAGAACCAAACGTTCGCCACGGGCTTGCGGACATGATTCCGAGATTCTATAGCAACGAATACCGTAAACAAAGCGGACCGTGGAATCGTGAATTCTTAAACACCCACGCTCTGAGCACACAAAAAACGTGGGACATTTTGTATCGCAAATCGTAGCGCACTTAGTGAGAGGGTTGCACAGGGGAACTTGAGCCAATTCAACAGCTTAGATTTGGCACTGCCATGGTTCGTAGCCAGACGCTCTGATCCAACTGAGCTACGGGCGCGCGGTTTAGAAATATTAACATAGCGGTGCTCCGCTCATCCACCCGGGCCGAAAATCACTGAGAAGTAGCTGCGCGCGCCGCGCGTCCCGGAAACACGCCTTCCACAAGCTGGCCGTCTTTCAAAACCGCGACACCATTGACCAGCACGAACTGTATCCCCTCGGAATACTGGAGCGGTTCCTCATACGTGGCTTTATCAATGATGTGCGCGGGATCGAACACCGTGATATCCGCATCAGCGCCAACGCGAATCCGCCCTTTGTCTTTGAATACAGGGGCCCTCTTTTCTAAGCGTTGCGCCGGCATCAGCGTCATTTTGCGAAGCGCCAACATCAAATCGAGCGCCTTTTCCTCACGCACGTAATGCCCGAGCACTCTCGAAAATGTTGCCTGTCCGCGCGGATGCACCTTCGAGCCCGTGATCGGCATACCGTCGCTGGCGATCATCACGATGGGGTTCGCCACGGCCGTTCGCGCCGCTTCTTCCGGAATGGAATGGATGACCACTATTCCTCCCTGCTTCCGGTACTTCTCGAAAGTCTCCGCGGTCAATCGCTCACCGGTCGCCGCCCACTGTACGTCCTTATACGTGATTCCCATATTTTCTTGCCAACCTGGATCGAAAATCGCCGACTCCAGCGCCGTGCTTCCCGCCGTATACGGATAGCATTCCGTCGTCACATCTAGTCCATGCTTCTGCGCGCCTTCCACCATCGCGATCAATTCCGGCGTGAACTTCAATCCCATGCTGGTGATGTGTACGACATGAAGCGGCGCGCCAGTCGCAACAGCCGCCGCGAGAACTTCTTCGAGCCCTGCAACTCCCGTCGTGGGCTCTTTCAATCCCGCGTATCGCAGATGCACGTGCACGGACGCGCCATATTTTGACGCGATTCTAAACATCTCCACAATTTCCAGGCGTGTGGCTCCCGGGGTGTAGTTCACTCCCATCCCTTCCGCCAAAGCGCCTTGACGAAAACCCTGCTCCATATCGGCTTTCATATCGGCGAGTTCCGCAGCAGTTGCTTCCCGGTGGGCTGCATCGCCCGTGGCCAACAAGCCTCCCGACGTATCGTGCAGAACTTTCATGCGCACCGGTATGTGACCAATACTCACACCAAAATTGATCAGCGACTTCCCTTCCCGCTGCGCATACCAACCGGCTACGTCAGCGGTGCCCGCCTCGAGTTCGAGCGAAGTCGTAACCCCATCGTGCGCCTGGAACTGATAATTCCTAGGCTGTTGTCCGTGTTCGTGCAAATCAATAAATCCCGGCGCAACGACGAGTCCCCTCGCATCCATTGTCGTCTTCCCTTGCAGCGGACTCGACGAAATCGCGCGAATTTTTCCACCACTAATACCCACGTTGCGCACCGCATCTAATCCGGATTCCGGATCCATTACGTGACCGTTCGCGATGACCACGTCGTATCTTTCATCGTCCGCCGCGCGTCCTGCTCCTACCGCATCGGTCAGCGCGATCGCCGCAAAAACAATTGTGATTGCGAGCTTCCACATTTTTCCAGATGGCCCTTGCCACATTTTTCCGCACCCTTTCCGCACGCACGTAACTTTGCGGCGCTAAGTCTCTTTCCCCAGGCCTCTGGTGTCAAAGGAAATCTCAGCCGTTCTCAACGGAGTTCGCCGCAGCCCGCAGAAAGGCGCAAGCGCCGAGCAAAAATCCTTCTCAATATCTTCCGGAAAAATAAAAACCCGGGTCGCTGGGGGGAGCGACCCGGGTGGGGGTTACTGCTGAGGGGGGCCGGAGGAAACTCGAAAAATCCTTAATTCACTTGGTGCAAGGTCAGCATGCAAATCTTTCTCAGCTCTTCGTACGTGAAAAACGTCTCTTCTTGTTCTCCCGCGCATTCTCTGTGTCCCAATCCAGACTCATGCGAGAGCCGCGAGAGCTCGTCTTCAGAGATTCCAAGCAGCAGAGCCGCCCGTCCTTGCGTCACATACTTTGGCACTTGGCTATTCATCATTCCTCCTCACGCGGGAAGCAATGCCATAGCATCTTGTTCAACGGCCAGGATCATCGCCTTATAGATGTCCACATCCCAGCCTTCTCCAATTCTCATCCGAACCGTTTCACCGCCATCTTTCAACAGCGTGCCCCGAAGCGGCACCTTGATGTCTCCTAACGCCACTTGCAGCACCACAGGCTGCCCAACCCATGCTGCGTACGCGCTGTCCATTCCCCCTCCTGCAGACGTTCAGGCCTCGTTGACAGGAACAGAATCGCTGAGCGCACCGACGGCCACAATGGTACAGAGAGGGTACTAGCCTAGTAAGGTGGTACTGCCTGTTTCCGCAGCGAGAATTTATGCCGATTTGATACAGAAGTACGCACGTACTGTTTTTTCAGGACGCAGGGTCCATTGGGTAATAAGGATATAGCTGGCATTCTTCTGGCATGACGAGTCCCCTCCATCCCTCCCTGAGTGGCCGGCCAGTGGACGCGTCTAAAAGTGCAGGTCTGGGCCTCGCTTTGGGCGGCGGGTTCTCTCGTGGTTTTGCCCACCTCGGCGTACTGAAGGTCCTCGAACAGAATCACATACCAATTTCTTATATCGCTGGCACCAGCGTTGGCAGCATCCTTGGCGCGGCTTATGCCAGCGGTGCGCCATTAGCTCGCATCATAGCCACTTGCCGCACGATTCGTTTTCGTGACATCGGCCGATGGCGAGTTTCACGTTTGGGCCTCGCCTGCAATCATCGGCTTGGTGACCTCATCGAGCAGGTATTCGAATCGCGGCGCTTCGAGGATCTCCAAATTCCAATGGCCGTTGTCGCCACGGATCTGGCAAGTGGAGAACCAGTGGTTTTCACTCACGGAAATCTCTCCGAAGCCATCCGTGCGAGTTGCGCTTTCCCGGGTTTATTCGAACCCGTTAAAATCGGCACGCGCTGCCTCGCTGATGGTGGCCTGGTCGCGCAAGTTCCCACACGCGCCGCGAGCGATCTTGGCGCACAGCACGTCATCGCAGTTTCGGTTGGCGTCGAAGATGGGCAGCGCGGCGCTCCATCCAATATCTTTCAAGTGGTCTGCCGCGCCGTCAGCGCCGCTCAGAAGCATCAGCTCGAAATATGGGAGCGCCACGCAGACTTGGTTCTTCGCCCTGATGTCCAAGCTCTCGCGTGGGATGATTTCGACCGTGCCGACGAAGCCATAGAGGCCGGTGCTGCAGCGGCCCGCCGCGCACTCCCACGTATCCAGAAGCTGCTCAACCCTCCTCAAGAAGCCCATGCCGAATTCCAGGCCCGGCTCGAAGCTGAAGCCCAAAGTTATCTGTGGCTCGCGGAGGCATCCCGATGATTCGCCTGGCTTCGCTACTCGCGGCCGTTATCGCTTCATTGCTTCTCTGGCATGAATGCGGAGAAGATGTGGGCGTTTTCTGCTACCGTATTGGATTGGGTGCTTTTACGACGCTCCGTTCTCGCACGCTCGTCCCAGTGCCCGCTTCTCAAATACTCATATCGAGGAACCGTTCCACTTGCTCCAATCCATCCTCCACTTTCTCCACTCGCTCTACAGTACAGACGGACTTCGAGAGCTAATACGCTCCGGCGGCGCTCCCCTCGTTTGCACCATCGTGTTCATAGAAACAGGCTTCTTTGTTGGCTTTTTTCTTCCCGGCGACTCGCTTCTTATCACCGCTGGCATCTTTTCCTACGCGGGCGTTATTCCCCTCAAGTGGCTTTTGCTTCCAGTCATGCTTTGCGCTATTGCTGGTGACCAGGTTGGCTACTGGATCGGCCGTTCCGCCGGCTCTGCCCTCTACCGCCGCGAAGAATCCTTTTTTTTCCGCCGCAGCCATCTACAGCGCGCACACGATTTCTACGAGAAATACGGCGGCCGGGCCGTAATTCTCGCGCGTTTCGTCCCCATCGTTCGAACATTCTGTCCGCCGGTTGCAGGCGCCGCAAAAATGCCGTACTCGCGCTATCTTCTCTTCGACACTATTGGGGGCGTCTTTTGGATTGGCGCGATGATCCTTGGCGGGTACTCCCTTGGCCATTTCATCCCCGACATCGGCCAATACATTCACTATGTAATTGCGGTAGTTGCCGTCATCTCCATTCTTCCTGCCATCATCGGCGTGCTCCGTTCTAGGAGCAACGCCGCTACTCCGCCTAAGCCGACAGTATTCAACCACAGGGTTGAATAAACCATGCCAGCGCCGAAGCTCCGGGCAATTATCTTTGATATAGGCCGCGTCCTCGTCCGGATTGACGTTGCCCGGGCGATGCAAGGACTCGCATCCGGGACAGCTCTCTCTCCCGCCGAGCTTTGGTCTGCCATCGAGAAAGATCCGCGCTGGCCTGACTGGCAGGAAGGCCGAATGGCACCTGGCGACTGGTATCTACATCTAGGCAGACGACTTGGCGGCGACCTTACCTTCGAGCAATTCACGGAGATTTGGAATCGCGTTCTTGATCCCGCTCCTATCCACGATGATGCTCTCTTCCAGGAACTCTCCAAGAACTACCGTCTCGCCCTCCTCTCCAATACGGATCCCATCCATGTCCAGCATCTAGAAGCTAACTACACGTTCTTCAGATTCTTCCCAACGCGCATCTATTCCTGTTCGGTCAGCGCCAGCAAACCCAATCCCTTGATCTACCGCGAGGCACTTCGCGCTCTCAAAGTCCAGGCGCAGGAAGCCGTTTACGTCGATGACATTGCAGTCTATGTCGAGGCCGCTCAACGTCTTGGGATGGGGGGCATACAGTTTCAATCCTCTGCGCAGCTGGTTTCCGACCTCAAATCCCTGGGCGTCGAGTTGCCTTGAGCCGTCCGGAAGCGTAAGAAAGTCCAAAACAGGTCTTTCCAGCGTAAAGATTGCTAGGACTAGTACTGGCCTGTTCCGGTGGCCTCACAGGCCCTCTCAGAGCAACCCCCATTTATTCATCCATTTACGGGTATCTTCGCCCCTTGTTCCCTGTACTTCATTTGGCTTCCTACTTGCTCCCTGTGTGTTACGGGCCGATTAAGAATCAAAATCGTTCGCCCACATCAGGGTGAGGAGAAAACACTTTTTATGGTAGAGGAACACATCATCGAAACGAGAAACGGTTCATCTTGGCAGCTGCCCGCGATCATCGTACTAGGCTTGGTCGCGATTGCCGGGTTGGGATTCGGCTGGAACGCATCGTCAAAGCTTGACTCCACGCAGCAGGCAGTCACAACGGAGCTAAAGACTACACAGCAGTCTGTACAGCAGGACATGTCCTCTTTGAAAGACCGGATTGCGCAGGACGAGAAAGCCAATTCGGATCTCCAGGGCGATCTGAAGGTTGTTACGGACAAGCTCAAGATTACCCAAGGCCAGCTCAAGAAGGCGCGTCTAGCTGCCGAAGCAGCTGCAAAGCAGAACGACGAGACGACTCAAAAGCTCAGCGCTCTTGACACTTCCGTCCACACCGAACTGGCAACCAAGGCCGGCACGGATGACGTGAAAAACGTTGACACGAAGGTCACCGCCGTTGGCGCCGATCTCAACACCACCAAGGAAGACCTGAAAATGGCCAAGAGCGAGATGGGAACCCTCATCGCGCGCAACCATGATGAAATCGACCAACTCCGCCGCCTCGGCGAGCGCGATTACGTCGAATTCACCATCGCTGGCAAAAACAAGCCACAAAAGGTCGGAAACATTACCGTCGAGCTCAAGGGCGTAAACCAGAAGAAGAACCAAGTCAATCTGGCCATGACCGTCGAAGACAAGCGCTTTGAAAAGAAGAACCGCGCTCTTAACGAGCCAATCTTCTTCTACATCTCCGGCACACATATTCCTGAAGAGATCGTTGTGAACAAAGTTGGCAAGGATCAGGTCAGCGGCTATGTCAGCATTCCGAAGGCGAATGCACAGCCGGCCAGCATCTCCACCACTTCCGGAAAGTAAACGAGGAAAGCAACCGTCGGCCATTTCGGCCGGCGAGGTAGGAAAGCGGGCAGGGATTCCTGCCCGCTTTCCTTTTGTGGCCCCTTGTCGCAATTCTTTTACCCAGGTTTTTGGAGCCATTCCCCGGTTTCCCAAACTCCGCTAAGATGGGAGCTCGCATAGCGGAGCATGGCTTGCATCAAACTTCTTTCATCCTATACATCGCGATCGACGACCTAATCCCCGCACGCGGGAAAAGCGTACCTGGACTAGATGAATTCACAGCCGCCCTCGATCATCGCGGCATTCCCGCGGTGTGGCTTACCGGCCGCACCCGCTTACAACTGGATGATCCACGCCGCAAGCTGGCTCACACCCACCCATTCATCGCCGAAGATGGCTGCGGCGTTTTCCTTCCTGAAGACTATTTCCACCTGCGGCCGCATGCGACCACTTCGCAGCCGCGTGGTATACCCACTGTACGTCTGGGCCGCTTTACCTGCCTGCCAGTAGCCGAGCAGCAGCCGGCAGCTTCGGATGCTTTGGAGAGTCTCGCCGCGGAAACGGGAGTCTCGCTGGTTTCTCTGCGCTCTCTCCCCCCGCGCGAGCTGGCCCAAAACGCGAATTTGCCGCCCCGTGAAGCGGAGCTGGCGCGGCAGCGGGACTTTGATGAACTGTTTTTCTTTGCGGGAGCTTCTCAGCAGGACATTCAGAACTTCCAGTCTGTTGGGCGCAGCCGAAATATTCAGCTGCGGCAGCGGGGCGTGCTGTGGTCCCTGGCCATCGGTGCGAACGTTCGCCGTTGCGTTGGCGAGCTTTCCAAACTTTACGACCGCGCCCTTCGGTCCCACGCGCGAAGCATCGGAATCGCTACGCCGGGCCAGGACGCAGCCCTGTTTGCGGCCTGCGACCGCGCGATTCTGTTAACAGACAGCAATGAGGAACAGGCTGATATTTCTCCCAGCCAAGTCCCGACACGGTCTAATCGAGTAATGGAACTACCACTCCGGGCGCCTGACACATGGGAGCAAGTGCTCGCCGCTCTCTCGTCGAGACGATAGATGGCCAACGAAACCAACATAACCTTTTGGAAACAAAGTGTCGGGAATGCGACTGCTTTTTCACACGCCTGACCTCTCACACACATCTGCTGTTTCTTGCAACACACCCAAATCTCATGTTTTCGCGATGATAGCGATTCTTTCCGGCTCCACCGCCATGGCCCTCCGATTGCCTTCAGTAGACTGAATGTTAGGCACTGGTATAAGCATTTAGCCTCTAAGCTTGGCGCAGGCGACTGAGAAATTCAGCGGGCCGAGTACTAGGAGAACCCCTACTATGGCATGGCTTATTCGCAAGCTTCGCATCCCGGCCTCTGAATCTTCCATGGGAATCATTTTGACGTTTTGCATCATCACCATGGGGCTCATGTCGGTGGCTCTGCTATGGCAGGCTCAGATCATCGCCAATCAGCGTGAGGCGATTCAGTGGCTCGAGACTCTTAAGTTTGGTGGATAGCTTCCTTGCCCAGCCCCTGCTAAAGCCAGGCACGCACCCCTCCGCGTGTCTGGCTTCCCCTCTCTGCCCTGTTGCGACACTCTCAGTTATTGATACGCTCCTCTAAAGAATCCATCGCGACTTTCTAGCTTTCTTGTGTTTCAATATCCCCACGGGGGATTTCTGATCCTTGGGAGATATACCGTGAAACGCATCTTGAGTCTTCTCGTACTTGCTACTGCACCGGTTTTTGTTGCCTCTGCGAACGAAACCACCCAGCAAGCGCAATCGGCTCATTCTTCAACGGCCCGCAATGGCCAGGCACAATCATCCAATGCAGCTTCTTCGCATGATCGGCACCATCGCCGGCACAGCAGGCATCATCACCGTCATCGTTCGAGTTCACCGCAGCAATAGCTCAAGGGCCTACAAAATCAAAAGGGGGAGCCGGGCGGCTCCCCCTTTTTGTCATTTTGCTGTGTCGTCTACGAAGCGCGCAAATTGCACGTATGTTTCGTGAGCGACTCGCACCGCGAGAGCGGTGTGCTCAGCTTTGGTTCAGCTCTAAGCCCGGTGGAGTCATGTCCCCTCCGGAGCTCTTTGAGCTCTCATGTCTCGTTTACGCCCCTGCGACGTCATTTGCAAGCGAAGAAAGGGAGAACACACGAATTCCACGACCAGCACTTTCCAGGACCAATTTTGTTTTTTACTTAATGAAAAGGGTTTCCCGAAGTTGATCCCTGCTCACAAAAGACTTCATCGTGCGGAATCGGCTGAACAAGTCCTGTATTTCGCGGTTCTGGTAAACCTTCTGCGCGGGACACAATACGGTCGCCGAAATGATCTGGAGAGAGTTGGAATCCGCGATGCGGTAGCGTTGAAATCCTTCCGGTTTCTTGCTATGGAAAAGCGCGAAGACCACTCCGCCTGGACGCAGCAACTCCGTCAAATTCGCGATGGCCTGCTTCGCCAGCGCAGGCTCCAGATAGTCCAGCAAATCCCAGACCAAAACTGCGTCAAAAGATGCGCGAGGATATTTCAGATTCAATTCGAGGAATCGCGCTGCGCGCCCAGTCGGAGTCATATCTACAGTTTCAGAAACGACGCCCGGCTGGTGCAATCGCACTTCCTCTTCGCCCAGAAAATCCTTCCACTCCCGCAAAATATCTTCCGAGGACACGCGAAAACCACGCTCAATGAAGAAGCTCAGAGTTGTTTGCCACGCTGGCCCAAGATCCAGGAGCGTTCCGCGCCCAAGCCCATCCAGGTTCCACAAAAACTCTTTCAACCCATTCGAAATGCGCGTGGATCCCGGCGCTTCAGGCGGGCGAGGCGACCCTGCGGCCGGAACCGGGGCCACGTTCCGCGTCCTTCCATTTTGAGGTATCGGGCGGGAAACCTCGCGACTTGTTCCCGTTCCGATGCCAATGCCGAGTTTATGCAGGAAGCTCATGAATCAATCCGCCGCCGTTCCGGAACTCATCGAAATCGGGCCCGACGGCTTCCCTGCTGAAGGCGAAGCGCCCGCTGCGGCCGCCTGAGCCTCTCCGGTTTTGCTAGGATGTTTTCCGGCTTCGACCTTGCCGCGCAGCATCGCGCCATCTTCGATGGCCAGCCGATCTGTTTGTACTTCGCCGATCACTTGCCCGGTGCTCCAGAGCTGCACTTTGTCGCGTCCCGAAACTTTTCCCTCCACTGTTCCGCGAACAATCACTTCGCGAGCGGTCACATCTGCTTTCACGCGCCCGTTTGGCCCGATGGTCAAACTCCCATTGGTAAGACTCAGCTTTCCGTCCACTTGGCCATCAACGAAAAGATCTTCGCTGCCCGTGACCTCGCCTTTTATCTTAATTCCTTGGCTGATGCAGGCTGCGGCTTTCGACGAGACTAGCACTTCTTTCGGCGTCTCACGGATTGGGGACGAAATTGGAACTGGCGTGCCTGAAGCGCCCGCAGGTGCTGTGGAAATCTCGGGCACTGCTTGGGGTTTACCGTCTTCTTTTTTCCACATCTGACACCTCGACCACGAAAATTGGATTTTCGAAGCCGCCGATCGAGTGCTGGGAGGAACCGCGACTCAGAAGCGTGAAGATAGTACAGCACTTAGCGGCTGTAAACAAGTATGCGGGGTAGCAAATCTAGGGTGTTTCCTGAATCGCTACACTATATTTTGTGGTTTCGGTTCGCCTATATCCACAATGGATAGCGATGTTTTCCCTTTTTTGGCTCTCTCCGTCTCGCTAACAAAACCCTACGATCATTGCGGTGATTCTCTGTGTTAACTACGTGATTTAATTATTATCTTGTGGCGTCCCGCTCCACACCGCCGCTACGCGGGCGACGATGACTCTCGCCAGGAAATCTCGGGAAAGATCATCCGGAAAATTGTTTTGCTCACCGCTGATTTCTTGTTTAGGAAAATTGCAGCTGCATTGCACGGCGCTTGTCGTGCCAAAAAACGAAGACTCACGAATTCGGATCCAAGCCTCGCAAATGCGCGGCAGCCTGCTCCGGCAACTCCGCATTGAAGTAAACCTCTTTGATGCTATAGGACTTGCTGCGTTTTTCCACGATCGGCATGATTTCGATGTGCCAGTGATAGTCTTCCGCCAGCGTTTTCCAATAGCCCGCCAATTCTCCCTTTTTGCTCTTGGTATTTGGCGCTGTATGTACCACTAAATGATAGGCCGGCGCCACCTTTTCTAACCTGCGCAGCACGCGTCCCAGCAGCGCAGCTAACTGCTTGCGGTTGGAACCCGGCCGCGGCTGTTCAAAAAGCTGATTGTGTCTCCGGTGCATGACCCACACTTCGTATGGCACGCGGGATGCATACGGGCAGAGCGCGTAATAGTCCCCCTGCACATCAACGATCCGCTTCCCCTGCTTTTCCTCCTGCTTCACGAAATCGCAAAAAATGCACCGCTCTTTGTCTTTGAACCAGTCATGCGCGGCGTGCAGTTCGTATTTGATTCGCCGCGGCACGAAGATCGTCGCGGTTACTTCGGAGTGGGCGTGTGGCCACTCTTCCCCTGCCATCACGCCCTGATTTTTGAACACGCTTACATACTTGAATCGCGCGTCTTTTTTCAAGTCGGCAATCCGCGCCCCCCACACCCACAACACGCGCTCGATCTCTTCATCGCTGAACTGGGGCAGTCGTTTTTCATGGCTCGGCGTCTCCACCACAACTTCGTGCGCTCCGAGCGGACCCATCTTGTCGTACATGCCTTCGGCCAACCGCCCCGGATCGCCTTCAACCCGGTACAGCGGCTCAGGATGAGGCACCACGCGCACTTGCCACGGTCCTTCCGCGGGCCAATTCAAAATGGGCTTCGCTTTTTCCATTCTTTCTGGTTCAAACGGACACTCAGCGAGGGATTCGCCGCCGACTTCCCGCTGGCCTAATATGATCCAACTTTGGGTGATAGGGTCTTTTCGGAGTTCCATTCAGGTTCTTCAGCGGATCTCGCGTTTGCCGTGCTGCACGGAGCAAAGCCGCGCGCACCTTCCAAGAAAATCGATTTGCGACACTTGCACCGCGCGCTCTCTCACTCGCGTAGTTTGTTTCTCCCCTCTACAATTGTCAAGCGAAGGAGACAGCCTCGGGCTTCACGACGACTTCTTGCCCTCCTCGCGTGCTATTCTCACGCTAAACATGGGCACTGACGTTTCTTTCATGCAATTCGCTCTCGAGGAAGCCCGCGCCGCGGCCGCCGAAGGCGAAGTCCCTATTGGCGCCCTGGTCGTTCACGACGGCAAAATTCTCGCCCGCTCCGGCAACCGCACGATTCGAGACTGCGACCCCACCGCGCACGCGGAAATCATCGTGATGCGTGAAGCGGCTCGCCTCCTCCGCAACTACCGAATGTCTGACACCACTCTCTACGTCACGCTAGAACCGTGCAGCATGTGTGCCGGAGCCATCATCCAGGCCCGCATCCCTCGCCTCGTCTACGGTGCGGACGACCCAAAGGGCGGCGCCGTCCGCTCCTGTTTCGAAATTCTCACAAGCGCCACGCTCAATCATCAGGTGGACGTTGTTCCCGGCGTTCTTGCTCCAGATAGCGCCTCGATCCTTCAGAACTTTTTCGCCGCCCGCCGCTAAATTGCCGCGCCGAAATACAGGCCTTCCTAGATCTCGCCGGCACAGGATGCGTGCCTCTCGAGTGTCCGCTCGCTCTTCGTCCTGCCTAGACAGTTTGCCAAAATCGTCGTTCAAAAGGCACGTCGTTGTCTAAGCAACCGTGGATTGCCGGAAGCCAGAACCCTTGCTACGATGGAATTGCCACGACTGCGGAGAGGTGACTGAGCGGTTGAAAGTACTCGCCTCGAAAGCGAGCGTACGGGAAACCGTACCGTGGGTTCGAATCCCACCCTCTCCGCCACTGTTCCTTAGCGAGCGTGATCCAGAACAAAAAAGCCGGGCAGCATGGCCCGGCCTTCTCCATCCCTGAACGGCAAAGTTAAATTAGAAGTGGCAGGAGGCCACTCCGCGTTTTTGCAGATACTTCTGGTGGTATTCTTCGGCACGATAGAAAATGCCGGCCGGAGTGATTTCTGTTGCGATGGGCCTTTTTAACTTTCCGCTTGCCTCCAGCGCTTCCCGCGATTTCTTCGCAATGGCTTCCTGCTCCGGCGAATGAAAGAAAATGGCCGTGCGGTATTGTGAGCCGAAGTCCGGCCCTTGCCTGTTCACTTGCGTAGGGTCATGCACTTTCCAGAAGACATCGAGCAATTGCTCGTAGCTCACTTTGGCCGGATCAAACGTTACTTGCACGACTTCCGCGTGCCCGGTCTCATCGGTGCAAACATCTTTGTACGTGGGATTCAGCAGCTCGCCGCCGCTATACCCCACAGCCGTATCGATCACTCCAGGCACCTGCTGAAACGCTGCTTCAATTCCCCAGAAGCAACCTGCTCCAAACGTTGCAATCTCTGCCATCGCCATCTCCTTAGCGAACTCGTTTTCTTTCGCTACTATGGTCAGTCTCTCGTGCGCCCAGCTATTGGATGCGAGCTATCCCTCACAAGTTTCTGCGAGTTCTTGAAGCTGATTCTCGCACTCCGCTTGCGCAGCGTTTCCTCTTTGGTCGATCAGTTTGCCTTAATGCGCTTCCGCCTCACGTCTTCTTCTTAGCCGCGGCATCAAAAGTCTTCAGCTTGGCCTGCGCAAGTGCTTTGTAAGCACTATTTACCGACGCGGATTGGACAAACGCATCTTTTGCTTCGGCATTCTTTTTCAAGTTTAACAGTGCGAACCCCAACCGGTATTGATTCCGTCCATAGCTTCCATCATCTGACTTCAGCAACGGGGCAGCGGCCTTGAAATTCTCCACGGCTTGCGCGTTGTCCTTTTTTTGGATGTTCACCTGTCCCAAAGCACTGAGAGCCAGGCCTTTCTGCAGCGAAATCTGCTGCTGCCACTGTTCGTCGGTAACTCCTTCCGGTTTTGTAGCTGTCCCCAGCAGGGCGATCGCTTTCTTCGCGGACGCTTCCGCCTTATCCAGCTGCTCCCCCTTCTCGCTGTAATAGTCCGACAGCAAGAGCAGCATTCCGATATTGTTGGGATCCTTAACCAACAGCCCGTTCGCCACCTCCAGCATCTTGGGCACGTTTTGTGCCTGTTGATACGAAGTTGCCGCCACGCCCAGGGCCTGGTTCGCGAATTGCGAGTCAGGGGAAAGTTGGGCGAAGTGCGTCAATAGTGCGGCCCGTTTCGCGGCGTTCGTGGATCGATAAAATCCCAGGAACATGGCTTGCTCGATATAAGTGATGTTGTCTTTGTTGTTGTCCAACGCTTCTTTCTGCTGTCGTTCCCAGGTGCTAGCCTCGACTCCCTCCGGCGCGGGTAACGCCTTATATCGTTGCAGAATGCCAGGCACTTTCTCTCCGTAAGCCATCAGTTTATCTAAGTCGCCCTTTTCGCTGGCCGCTCGCACCATATTCACGGCGTTGGCAAGATTGTCGGGATCGAGCGCAAACAGTTTGTCGCCGTACTCAAAGGCCTTGTCGTAGTTTTTCTGCACAATGTAATAATTCACATAGAGATCGTCGGCCACAATTGCCATGTCACCCTGGCCGAGGCTCGATGAAAATTTATCGATCAAGGCCAGCTTCTGCGCTGGATCGGCCGTGGCGTTGATTTCCGTCAGCGCATGGTCCGTATCGGAG
>Ga0206978_1007_pt1 | contig 51141 bp, 46 predicted proteins | sample Alteio_BWMinCont_21_FD_153477 | JGI IMG/M metagenome (GOLD analysis project Ga0206978, IMG submission 153477) | Enriched cells from forest soil in Barre Woods Harvard Forest LTER site, Petersham, Massachusetts, United States -... | ecosystem: Environmental > Terrestrial > Soil > Temperate forest >...
AATTTAAGTGCTTTTTTGATGATAAATTTAAATATTAATAACCTACTTAGTGTATTTTTTACAATATGTTAAATGAAAAAATGACAAAAAAGCCACAATTGACAGCTGTAACGGCTTTTTTACATGGAGTTAACTTTAAATTAATGGGTTTTGGTTGCAGTAGTTGTAAAAGTTGTAAGTGTTGTAAAATGATTCGATGCCTAATTATAAACCACTCACTTAATCAACCCCATCAACTTAATCAACCAACCTTACCCATTATCCGCAAACCCGGGATACAAGGTCATGCCGCCATCCATAAATATGGTGGTGCCTGTAATGTAATCTGCCTCATCGGATGCAAGCCAAGCGGCCAGTTTACCGATGTCATCAGGTTCGCCGATGCGGTTATAAGGTATCAGGGTTAGTAATTTGGTCAAAGCTTCGGGCGTATCCCACGCTGAAGTATTGATCGGAGTTTGTATCGCGCCGGGACCGATAGCGACTACCCGTATTTTATGAGGCGCCAGTTCCTGGGCTATGCTTTTCATAAACATGCTGATACCACCCTTGCTGGCCGCATAATTTACATGGCCGGCCCAGGGGATCACCTCGTGCACGCTGCTCATGCAGATTATTTTCCCGGCAGCCCTGCTCCTTTCGGCAACCACTCCCCTCCTGATAAATTCCTTTGCCGCTTCGCGGGAGCAAAGGAACTGGCCGGTAAGGTTTATACTGATCACGGTATTCCATTGCTCCAGGGTCATATCCACAAAACGCGAGTCCCTCTGCAGGCCGGCATTGTTTACCAATATATCTATCGTACCGTACTGCTTGTACATTTCGGCGAACATGGCCTGCACATCCGCTTCATTACTGATATCGGCGTGGATGGCGTAGGCTGTGCCGCCTGCTGCTATTATTTGATCAACGGTTTGTTCGGCAACTTCGTGGGCATCTACATGGTTGATAATTACATTGGCGCCTGCTGCTGCCAGCGCTATCGCGACGCCCTTGCCTATGCCGCTATCTGCGCCTGTCACCAGGGCCGATTGTCCTTTTAGTGATGTTGAATTCATAGTGTAATTTTAAGCCTTTAATATAAGGCTAATATTATTGGAAAGATAATGTTTTGTATAAATTCAGATTTTTAGCCCCTCCTAAACGGCGAAGCCCTCACTCATCCTCCCCGGTAGGGAGGACTTTAAAAAGACGTCCTAAAACTAAAAAGTCTCCCCTACCGGGGGAGATTTAGAGGGGGCTTGATCTCAGGGTGTCCCTTAAGTAACGACATTGGTTTATATTTTATCAATCCTGTAAATCCTGTAAATCGTGGTCTTATTTTGTCTCAAGCGACCACCTCGGCACATACCCAACATAATTGTCGTAGTTCACTTTATAATAGGCATTACCCTTTTCTATCACAAACACTTTTGAATTGGCAGGAATTTTTTCGATAACCGGCGAACTGTAGTCATCGGATCTTCTCATATTTATAACGCCCGTTACATTTGCCTTTACAATTGTAGCGTATATATAACTCCCATTGGGTTCAGGTTCTTTATTTTCGACCATAGGAGGCTTACTAATAGCTGCAACAGGCGGCTTAGCAATAACAGGCACGGATGGCTTACTACTGAAAGGTATGGGCTTAATCGTATTGATGAGTTTGCTTTCTGTTTTAATTTTAACGGAATCGTCGCTTGTCCGATCTTTAAAAAGATGTTTCTTTTTATGGTGCTTATGGATTTTTACGGGCGCGGCAACAACGGCCGTTTCCGGGATAACTTTTCGCACTTTTGAATTATTGAATGATTCGACCACGTAAACACCAAAAACAAGCGCTATTAACACTAATGCAATAGACAAACCAATACCAGGTCCTTTGAACCCGCGCCTGGCAAAAGCAGACGGCGGGGGCTGGTATTGCTGATTCGTGGCCTGCTCCCTGTAATATTGTTGCTTTTGATTTTTCCCGTTTGAAGTGCTCGACTTGAATTTTTTTAGCGTGGCATCATATTGACGACGGTCATAGGGGTCGCTCAACGTTTCATAAGCTTCGGTGATTTCCCTGAAGCGGCTTTCAAAATATTCATCGCCCTGGTTTAAATCGGGGTGAAATTTTTTTGATAGTTTCCTGTATGCGTCCTTTATTTCACTTAAAGTGCAATTTGCATCCACCCCCAAAATATAATAGAAATCCTTCATCATCGCTTATAGCTAATAAAATGGCCGTGTAGCTATTTGATTGATTTTTTGATGTTTAGTTTAATTGGGAATGATGTGAAGTAGGTTATTACTAATGTGTTAGTTTATTATGAGCAGATAAGTCTAAATTTATACCTATTATTGATCGTGGAAACAAATACGGAATATAAATTCAATCCATTTTGGGTTAGTATTATTAGTCTGGGCACCTTTTATCTAATTTATAAGGGGCTTGCTTATTATACACTTCCGTTGATTAGTTGGGACAATTTTTTGAGATGTATTGTAGACGTTTTATTAGCTTTTCTTTTTCTGCCGCTGACTTTTAAGTTGATTTTTAATATTCCTGCATTAGTTTTGACAAAGGATTGCTTGAAAAAAAATTTTGGAGGAAAATATTCATTTGAATGGCACGATATAGCAGATATCCAGCTTTATAGTAATACTGTCGGGCGCAGTTTCGCTAAATTGACAATTAATTTAAAAGACCCTTACAAATATTTTAACACTCCTTTAAAAAAGACCCTCTATAAAGCCAGACAGCTTTTTGTGGCTAATGATACTTGGATAATAGTGGATTTTGTCGCCGGGGACAACGAAGAAATTTTTGAAGTTATAAAGGCTTATTGGACAAGGAAAGTGGAGCATTAAAGTGCTTTCACATACTCCAAAAATAAATGAAAAGCCTCCTTTTTATCTTCAGTGAAATCAAAATTCAGCTTATGCATTAAATAATCCTCAAAATCAAAATCCGGCCTTGCGGGTATTTCTTTAAGTAATTCGGCCCTATGATCAAGCCCGAATTTTAAGGATTGATTAAACTCTTCCATAAATTCATGCGGAATCGGTTTATTAGCGATCCATGCCGCAAATACAAAGGGCAGGCCGGTAAACTTTTGCCATTCTTCCGCAAGGTCATACACAAAAGGATACTGCGCTTTTTTGCCGAAAGTGCGGTCGCCTATTTGTACAAAAGCGGTTTGCTGGTCGGCGGATCGTGCATAATCATCCGCATCTTTCATAACAACCAGGTGGTCGTCCTTCCAATAGTTTTTTAATAAAACCCGTGCTAAGCTATTAGAAGTGCGCGACTCAGGATCAAGCTGCAGGGTCCTTACTTCCTTTATAGCGCAGTTACTAAAAATGAATACAGAGTTCACCGCGCCAACCGCACCGATACAATAATCGGATACAATTTCCCAATGCTTAAGGTTGAGGGTGGCCGCTACGGGGATCAACCCGATATCGGCAATGTCGTCAATAAGCTTTTGCGCGCAATCCGACGGGTTGTCGAGACTTAGATCAATCTTTTGTAAAATGCCAGTATGCTGCAGGCCGTATATAAAAGGTTTGGTATTGGTGTAGCTAACAGCTGATATCCTGATCTTATCCACAAGTAAATTTTAGATGTCTTAATTTTTTGTCGTTTTTAAATGTTCTGCATCGTTAAAGTCGATGATCTCGAATTTAGCGTCGTCATAGGCCACTTTATACAAAACAAGGTTCTGGTGCGGAAAGCTATCCATTTCGGTGAGTGGTTTATTGGTAAGGATGCATAAAAGCAGCCGCAGCGCCCGGCCGTGCATACAAATGAGCACCGTTTTTTCTTCCGGATGGCTCATGATGATCTTCATCGCTTCCAGTTGCCTTGCTTTTACCTCGTTGGGACTTTCGCCGCCTTCAAATTTTTCGTCTAATTTACCATCAAGCCAATCGCGCATAATTTGCATAAACGCGGCCTTGTTTTCAGTGGTGGCAGGTTTCCCTTCATGCACGCCCCAGCCAAGCTCGTCCAGCCCATGCAGTTTTTCGTACGGGATACCGAGGTCAATAAACGGCTGTACGCTTTGCTGCGTACGCTTAAGCGCCGATATGTAAATTTTATCAAAAGGCACCGATTTGTAGGCGTTAAAAAACTGGGCGGCCTGCTTTCGCCCTTCATCATTCAGGTCGGTATCCATGCCACGGCCCTGTATAATGCCGCGTTTATTCAAATCTGTTTGCCCGTGACGGACGATGTATAGGGTTTTGTTCATTAGTAGAATTGTTCATTAGTTCACTGGTTCATTAGTTCATTGGTGTATGTCGGTGAACTGATTGAGGCAAAAAGTTTGCTAATTGTTAATATTTTATGCGCTGCCGAATTATTTGTCGAATTAGATTAAACTCATTAATTTTTAAACTTCATTATCGAACTATTTACCAATGAACTAACGAACTAATGAACCAATAAACTAATTTATCACCGGCAGCTTATAAAATTGCGGTTTTACTTCGTCCGGGAATTCAAAATCGGTGTAATCCGTCACCACATTATACAATGTATCGCGCTCGATTGGTTGCCTGTTAACATTCTTTATCAGTTCCACCAATTGTTTGGTGCTCATGCCCGGATGTTGTTCTTCGGCCCCGGCCATGGAGTAAATTTTTGTGGTATCATTCAATGTACCATCTATATCATCCACACCAAAATTTAAAGATAGCTGTGCGGTCGTGCGGCTGATCATGGCCCAGTATGCTTTTATATGGTCAAAGTTATCGAGATAGATACGCGCTATCGCATAATTGCGCAGATCCTCAACGACAGTTGACTCCGGCACATGCGACATCTGGTTATTTTCCCGTCGGAATTTTAATGGGATAAAGGTTTGGAAACCACCTGTTTTATCCTGTAAAGTACGCAAGCGGTCCATATGGTCAACACGGTGCCAGTATTTTTCTATATGGCCATATAACATGGTTGCGTTTGACCGCGCGCCGAGCTTATGCCATTCTTCATGTATCGCAAGCCATTGGTCGGCGGTGCATTTGTCTTTGGCAATTTGTTCCCTAATTTCAGGGTGAAATATTTCAGCCCCGCCACCAGGGATCGATCCCAAACCGGCTTCAAACATCAGGCGCATGCCTGTTGCATAATCAATTTTTGCCTTCTTGAATATATAATGGTATTCAACGGGGGTTAAAGCTTTAACGTGTAATTCAGGGCGGTGTTCCCTTATCCTGCTGAACAATTCGCTGTAAAAAGGTACATCATATTGCGGCAATACGCCGCCGACGATGTGTACTTCAGTAACCGGTTCGCCATCGTATTTTTTTACCATGTCAAGCATCTCGTCCATGGTGTACTCCCACCCTTCCGACCGTTGTTTGATCAGCCTGGAGTATGAACAAAATTTGCAGTCGTACACACAAAGATTGGTAGGTTCGATATGAAAATTACGGTTGAAATACGTTTTATCGCCATGCCGTTTTTCGCGGATATAATTGGCCAAAACGCCAAGATAACCCAACTCGCCTGTTTCATAAAGTAAAACACCCTCATCAAAAGTAATGCGTTCATTGCTAAGTACTTTTTCAGCAATATGTTTTAAATCAGCAGGTAAATGAGGATTTTGCAGCGGTATAAGTAAATTTTCTTCAGCTTCCATTCGAAAAAATTTCTGTAAAAATAGGAAATGTTAATGTAAACGGGGTGTAGAGACGCAATATTTTGCGTCTCGGAGAAGAATGTGAGAACTAAGTGATGGGCAAAAATTGCCTTAGCGAAGAAATGTTTTGATCGAGTGAGACGTTTCAAATTTGTTTCATTCAGGCACATTTCTTCAGAGACGCAAAATATTGCGTCTCTACATCAGGGAAAACATTTCTTCAGATCTTTTTGGTTTCTATGGTTTGTACAAATTATCTTCGTTGTCGCCATTTAATAGCCATTGCTCCGGATTGTTAACAATGTAACTACGAATATTTAAATATTCTTTTTCATTACGGATAATATGATCATAATAACGTGCCTGCCAGCCAAATTCAATATTGTTAGTAGTAGCATAGGTTTTTACTGATGCTTTATATCCCCGCAAGACCGATGCTAAGTTTTGACTCTGTAAGCCAAATTTATTTATTTGCCAATCAACCTTGCCGGGCTTATTTATATAAAGAATGCCGTGAATATGATTTGGCATTATCACAAATTCATCCAGTTCAACAAAAGAAAAATGATTAGGAATCTCTAACCAATTATTGTAAGCGATTTCCCCAATGGGCGTTTTTTGTAGAGACGCAATATTTTGCGTCTCTGAATAATCTTCATTTACAACCTGTTCCGAAATAATTTCCCCTAAATAGTGCAAGCGATTTTCGGTGCAAATTGTAATATAATATAGCGCGTTTGAACCATAATCCCACCCAGTTAACCTGACTGATGATACCCGGTATTTGTTTTTATACTTGTCGTTTTCCGAAGAAAGGTTTAGCATAGACAAATGTGAAGAAATATTCGTAGAGACGCAATATTTTGCGTCTCGGAGATAAATTTCAGAATTAAAGATTGAAAAATGAATATTATCGCAAACGTTCTGCACAATATTTCTTAAGAGACGCAAAACATTGCGTCTACATCGGGAACGTTTCTTCAGAGACGCAAAATATTGCGTCTCTACATCGCCGATATTGAAGGTATCTTACGATTTCAGCAACTCTTCCGTTTTATTTCTTATCCACGCTTTTATCCAGGTATTAACGTAGTACAGCAAATAAACCACCAGCGCGGTTGTTATTGCCGCATCGAGCCAGGGCGAGAGAATGGGAAATTTTGCCGGGTAAAATCGTTTGATCAGAAAACCCGACAGGGAGAAAACAAGTAAAATTATTGACGCAACCGGTATCTTTCCTACTTTCATAACGTTCGTTGTTTCTGCAAATATATGATTTATTAATCGGAGGGAAACTTTAAGTTTGCACAAACAATATCCCATGCAGATCGAAACCATCGCCATTCACGCCGGAAATCAAGTCGACGAAACCTCAAAAGCCGTGATACAACCCATCATATTATCAACCACATTTGAGCGCGCTGTCGATGGCACTTTCCCCGGCGGATATATTTACAGCCGCTCCAGCAACCCAAACCGCACCTTGCTTGAAAACGTATTGGCAAAACTTGAGGGCGGTGCTGATGCCGCTGCTTTTTCATCGGGGAATGCAGCGGGGATGTCGGTTTTTCAATCGCTGCCGCCGGGCACGCATATAATTGCCCCGGACGATATGTACCATGGGCTACGCAACCAGCTCAAACTATTATTTACAGGCATACTGACATTTGATTTTATTGACGTGAACGATAGCCAGGTTTTATTAGATCATTTAAAACCCGAGACAGGCTTAATATGGATAGAGACACCGTCCAACCCTCTTCTGAAAATAACCGATATAAAGCAAGTTGTTAAAATTGCCCATCAAAACGGCATAAAAGTGGCCTGCGATAATACATTTGCCACGCCGGTTTGCCAGCAGCCCCTTGCTTTAGGCGCTGACTTGGTAATGCACTCTTCCACCAAATATTTCGGCGGCCACAGTGATTTGATGGGCGGCGCACTGATAACAAGGGAGAAAAGCGATTGGTGGCTAAAAATACGCCAGGTGCAGGAATATGGCGGCGCCATCCCCTCCCCGCTCGATTGTTATTACCTGGCGCGCAGTATAAAAACATTGCCCTACCGCATTCGCGGCCACGTGCATAACGCCCAATTGTTGGCTGAATATCTTGAAAAACACCCCAAAGTTGAAAGCGTAATGTATCCCGGCTTAATTTCACACCCGCAGCATAATATAGCGAAAGCGCAAATGACCAGCTTTGGCGGCATGCTATCTTTTCGCGTTCAAGGAGGCCAGGATGAAGCCAAACGTGTAATAAACTGCCTTAAATTATTTACCCGCGCCACCAGCTTAGGCGGCGTTGAAAGTTTGATAGAACATCGGGCCACCGTAGAAGGCCCCGATACCAAAACACCGTTTAATTTATTAAGGGTATCGGTTGGGCTGGAGCACGTTGACGATTTAGTGGCCGATATCGCGCAGGCCCTGGCTTAGAGATTAGAGGTTGGAGATTAGGGATTAGAGATTAGGAAAACGCAACATTACAACTGATCTCTAATCTCCAGTCCCTGATCGCTATTACTAATCTCCAACCTCTGATCACTAAATGTACTTCATCGCCTCCTTACCCAATCCCCTTCTCAAAATACCAATCTGGCCAATGGTATAGGCCGTGTGATGGTTAATAAAGGTCCATAACCCTTCCTGCGTCCTGAATGCGGGAAGCGGAAATTCGATGGGCGTATTCAACGCTTCATCCGTAAGGTTTTGCAGGCCTTCGCGTATGGCGGGCGAATACTTATTCCATGCTTCTTTTATTTCTGCCATCGATGGCACTTTGATTTCGGGCCCCGGAGGGGTGGCAATTTGAGTATTATAATGGTCTATCCAAACTATTTCTCTTTCCACACCAGCCATACCGGCGAGAGCCCGCTGTCCCCACACTAAATGGCCTGCCAGCCAATTAACATTGTTAATGCCCGGCACCAGTCTTATGCTTGCCTCTTCATCATTTATATCCAAAATAACATTGTTAAATAATGTGTCATGCAGGTCGTACTGTATTAATAATTGATTTTTTGCTGACATAGTTTTAAAATTGGTTAAAGGTGAAAAGCGAAAGGTAAAAGGTTTGGATTGGTTTCATGTTGTACTTAGCTAAAGGCAAAGGTAAAAAGTTTAGGGCATTCTAACCTTTCGCCTTTTACCTTTCGCCTTTCACCTATTGTCTCCTTTCACCTCCTCAAGAGTATTTCATCGCGTCCTTACCCAATCCCCTTCTTAAAATCCCGATCTGGCCGATGGTATAGGCCTGGTGGTGATTAATAAATGCCCATAAACCGGCAAGTGTATTATCAAAAGGCATTATAGGGTGCGGTATTTGAATCACAGTTTCAAGGGCAGCATCGGGAAGATTTTCTAAACCTGCCCTGATCGCGGGGCCGTCTTCGTTCCATTTGGTTTTAATTTCTTCTAATGTCGGCAGCTCGCTTGGCGGTGCGGCAAGGTCGGCAGGGGTAGCGCCTTGTTTGGTGTGGAAATGGTCGCGCCATTTCACTTCTACTTTAGCGCCGCCTATGTTAGCTAAATTCCCCTGCGCCCACAAAAGGTGCCCGGCAAGCCATTTAACACTATTCATAGGGTCGGCTACGCATTTGTTAGCTTCTTCGTCGCTGATGTCCGCGATAACGTTATTATATAACACGTTATGCAGGTCATACTGGTCAAGTAATACTTTTTTTGCTGACATGATTTTTTAAATTGATTAGTCAAACCTAAGCAAAATAATGGTAACCAATAGGTGTAAATACGACAATGTGAGGGGCGGTTTGCGCCATTGAAAGGAGGCGAAGGGCGAAAGGTTAAAGGTAAAAGGTTTGAGGACGAGCAAAACCCTTTACCGTTCGCCTTTAACCTTTCACCTCAAAAAGAAAAATTAAATTTGGAGAAGTCACGCTCAACGTCTTATCTTTGGAACAAAATTTGGTAGCAATACCTTGATCATTACCCCTCAAAGAGGTTTTGATTTATAAAGAAGCGGCGAGAGATCAGGCTCAACGACCCGCTGGCAACCCTTCAATGTTGGAGAAGGTGCCAATTCCTGTCCCGGCAAATAACACCGGGGAATATAAATTAACAACCATGAAAAATCTGATTTACAACATTCTTCAAAACATTTTTAAGGCCGGCAAAGACACAACACCTGCGTATTGCATTTGTATGTGTTGCTGCTGCTGAACCTTAACACGTTTTAATTTTCTTTTTCGTGAAAATGTGCGTGTTTCCCCAAAAGGTTATTTGTATCACTTTGTGTTCATTCAATTAACAAATACATAAAAAAATTATAAATCCTTAAAATCTTAAAATCATGTCTGCTTTAAAATTCGAAACCCTTCAATTACATGCCGGCCAGGAGGTCGATGCAACAACAGGTTCACGTGCTGTGCCGCTTTATCAAACAACTTCGTATGTATTTAAAAATGCCGAACATGGCGCAAACCTGTTCGCATTAAAGGAGTTTGGCTTTATTTACACGCGTTTAATGAACCCAACTACGGATGTTTTCGAAAAGCGCATAGCCGCTTTGGAAGGCGGCGTGGCTGCTCTCGCTACGGCATCCGGCCAGGCAGCGCAGTTTATTGCTTTAAACAATATACTGCAGGCAGGCGATAATTTTGTAAGCTCTCCTTTCCTGTACGGCGGCACCTATAACCAGTTTAAGGTAGCCTTTAAGCGTTTGGGCATTGATGTGCGTTTTGCAAAAGACGATACTGCCGAAAACCTTGAAAAGCATATTGATGGAAAAACAAAAGCCATTTACCTCGAAACAATAGGTAACCCCGGCTATAATATTGCAGATTTCGATAAAGTAAGCGCTCTTGCAAAAAAGCACGATCTGCCCTTGATCGTCGACAATACATTCGGTGCCGGTGGCTATTTGTTCCGCCCGCTGGAGCATGGGGCGCATGTGGTTGTTGAGTCGACCACCAAATGGATAGGCGGCCATGGTACCAGTATTGGCGGCGTGATAGTTGACGGGGGAAATTATAACTGGGCGAATGGTAAATTTCCGCAGTTTACCGAACCATCCGAAGGTTACCACGGTTTGGTTTTTGCCGATGTTTTTGGCATCGGGGGGCCGTTTGGGAACATTCAATTTATTATACGTTGCCGTGTAGAAGGCTTGCGTGATTTTGGGCCATCGCAATCGCCTTTTAATTCTTGGCTTAATATCCAGGGCCTCGAAACATTGTCGCTGCGTGTACAGCGTCATGTAGATAACGCGCTTGAGCTTGCCAAATGGCTTGACAAGCATCCGGCAGTAGCAAGTGTAAGTTATCCGGGCCTGGCTTCATCTCCGCACCATGCTTTGGCAAAAAAATATTTGAAAAATGGCTTCGGCGCGGTACTTTCCTTTGAAGTAAAAGGCGATAAAGAAAGTGCAAGCCAGGTTATAGATAATTTAAAACTCGTAAGCCACCTGGCCAACGTTGGCGATGCTAAAACGCTCATCATACAGCCATCGGCGACCACGCACCAGCAACTTTCGGATGAGGAACAGTTGTCAGCGGGCGTTTTACCAAATTCATTACGTGTAGCAGTCGGCTTGGAGCATATTGATGATATTAAAGCCGATTTTGAACAGGCGTTTGTGGCTGTAGGACAGTTGGTTTAGTAATTAAAGGTTAGAGATTGGTGATTAGACATTAGTTAAAAACAATGACCAGTGACTAATGACCAATTACAAAAAAGAGAAATGAGTACAGAAATATATAAATATAATAATCCATTTAGGCTGGAGACGGGCGAGGAATTAAAAGAACTCGAAATCGGCTTCAATACTTATGGGAGACTAAACAAAAACCGGGATAACGTGGTGTGGGTATGCCATGCCCTCACTGCAAACTCGGATGTTTTTGACTGGTGGAAAGGCCTATTCGGCGATAATGATTATTTTAACCCGGATGATCATTTTATAGTGTGCGCCAATATCCTGGGATCTCCCTACGGCAGCAGCAACCCTTTAAGTACAAACCCGGTTACAGGTGGGGCTTATTATTTATCGTTCCCTCAATTCACAGTAAGGGATATTGTGAAGGCCCATCAATTATTGGCTGAATACCTGCAAATAGAAAATATCGAGATACTTATAGGCGGTTCGCTGGGCGGTCAGCAGGTAATTGAGTGGGGAATTATGGAGCCTGAACGTATTAAAAATTTGATCCTGGTAGCTACCAACGCGAAGCATTCGCCCTGGGGGATCGCCTTTAATGAATCGCAGCGTTTGGCCATTAGCGCCGACAGTACTTTTTATTCAGGCAAACCCGACGGCGGCCAGAAAGGACTAAAGGCTGCGCGGAGCATTGCGCTTCTCTCCTATCGTAATTATAAAACATATTCCATCACCCAGCAGGAGGAAAAGGATAACCTTGTTGATGATTATAAAGCGTCCTCCTATCAAAATTACCAGGGTGACAAACTGGTTAACCGTTTCAATGCCTATAGCTACTGGTATTTATCAAAAAGCATGGACTCGCATAACGTGGGCCGCGGCAGAAACGGGATCGAGAAAGCGTTAAGCCTGATAAAAGCCCGCACGCTGGTTATAGGCATAAAATCAGATGTTTTGTTCCCGATAGAAGAACAGCAATACCTGTTTAACCATATCCCGAAATCGGCCCTCGCCGAAATTGATTCGTTTTACGGGCACGATGGTTTTTTAATTGAAACAGAAGCATTAACAAACATCATCACATCATTTTTTAAAACTGATGTAAAAGGAAAAATAATTGAATTGCAACGTACGGCGTAATGAGTAAAAAATTAAATATAGGTCTTTTTGGCTTTGGCGTGGTTGGCCAGGGTTTATACGATATTATAAAAACCAAAAATTTAAACCTGGAGATCGTAAAGATCGCCATAAAAGATGCAAATAAACAGCGCTCACTTCCCTCCCACTTATTTACTACCGAAAGGGATGAACTGCTTAACAACCCCGAAATCAATACAATTGTCGAGCTGATCAATGATACCGGGGCAGCGTTTGAAATCGTATCGAAGGCTTTAAGCTCGGGTAAAAATGTTGTGTCATCCAGCAAAAAAATGATCGCGCTGCATTTGAATGAACTGATAGAACTGCAGCATAAATACGGCACATCGTTGTTATACGAGGGCGCGGTTTGCGGCAGTATCCCCATTATCCGCAACCTGGAAGAATATTATGACAATGAGCTGCTGCATTCCATAAGCGGCATTTTTAACGGCTCATCAAACTACATACTTTCGAAAGGGTTTAATGAAAGTATGGATTATGATACCGCACTAAAACAGGCACAGGAGCTTGGTTTTGCCGAAACCGACCCGACAAGCGATGTCGGTGGGTTTGACGCGAAATATAAATTGGTAATTGCTGCCGCACATGCGTACGGCGTAATTGTACAGCCTGATGACGTGTTTAACCTGGGGATACAAAACTTGTCGGCTCACGACCTGCAATATGCCCGCGAAAAAAACATAAAAATTAAGCTTGTCCCGGTTGCCAAAGAACTGGACGACCGCCATGTAGCTTTATTTGTACTGCCAAAATTTGTAAACGAAAAAGAGTTTTTGTACAATGTGGAATACGAATACAACGGCGTAATTGTACAGGCCGCTTTTGCCGATCAGCAGTTCTTTTTTGGTAAAGGCGCGGGCGGCCACCCGACCGGGTCAGCAGTTTTGTCGGATATAGCCGCCCTGCGCTATGATTATCAGTATGAATATAAAAAGGCCAGGGAACGGGCCAATCTTAACTTTACCAACGATATAGAACTGAACATTTACCTTCGCTATGAATACGAAAGCCTGGTTGAGGCTTTAAATTTCACCCATATTCACGAACGCTATTATTCGGGCAGCTACAAGTTTGTGATAGGTAAGATAAACCTGCAAAACCTTATTGATAACCAGCATCTTATTGAAAATAATAAAGCGTTTATTGCCTTTGCCGACCAGCTTACCGGGGTAAATTTAGCGCCCGAAGTAAAACAGGCGGCAGAAGCTTTTTGATATTTTGTGTTTTTTTAGTTTTTAAAAAGGCTCCTTATGGGGCCTTTTTAATACGTACTGATGCTTCTTGGTAATTGAGGGGGATGGTGTAATATTATTTGTTTATTAACTTATAAATTAGTTACTTAAAGAAATTTATTCCGACCCTCACATTTTATGAGAAAAGCCCCGCTGATCAGACTAATTCCAATGGGTATAGTGGCTATCGGGGTCGGGATTAGCTTCTTGTCCTGCAACAATACTTCTACCGGGCTTGAACAACCTCCATCAACGGAATATGCACAACCGGTAATACAGCATTTAAAATTCAGCAAGCCTCAAAAAATTAATTGGGATACTATTAAAGCGGTGAAAGTACACCCTGTCGTTAAAAAACTAAACTGGGATAAACTTCCTCAAACATCTTATGATACTGCCGGCTTCAAGCCCTTTAAATACCCGGTTGAAGAAAAAAAATTTGATTACAACTCCCTGCCCGAAAAGGAACTGAATATAGATAAGCTGCCATCGCACCCGCTGAAATTCAAAACCTATATTTTGCCGCCGCCAAAGGTGATCAAAGGGGCTAAACTTGAATTAAACCACGGGAATTTATTCGTATTGGGATTCGGGGAAGCCAGTGGTGGCAAGGGTATAGCAGTGGAACACGTGCTTACTGATCACGATGGTTTTTTATGGATAGCCACCTGGCAGGGACTTTACCGTTACGATGGTGAGTATCTTTTATCGTATGCGGCTGGGTTAACTGAAACTACCTTCGTTTGGGACATGTTGCAGGATGCCCAAGGAAATATTTGGTTAAGTATTTATAATCAAGGGATAGAGGTACTGGACCCAAAAGACGGTACACTGAGAAAATCTGGCACCGGACAGGGTCTTGGAGTTACCGGCATTTCCCGTTTATTGGAGGACAACCAGCAAAGAGTATGGGTTACAACAGGCGAGGGTGTAAAAATTTTTAATCCGAAAACACAAACCGTTAAATTGCTGGACAAAGCCCATGGACTTTTTGACGACCGGTGCTCTGGGATCACGATCGATAAAAACGACAAAATATGGATTAGCGCATGGGAACGTGGAATAAATATAATTGATCTTAAAAATAAAAAAATTAAATACCTCAATAAAACCAACGGTTTAAAAACGGATGCCAAAGGCGCCATCATTTGTGACCGGGCAGGCCGTGTATGCATAGGATTGAAAGGCGGATTGATCAATATACTAGACCCTCAAAAAAAATCAATTCAAACTATCCGCGAAGCGAAATCCACAGCCTGGGATTGGCCGAAAAATTTATTACTCGATAATAAAGGCCGGGTTTGGGTCGGCACATCCACCGATGGGCTGGAAATAATAGACACCGAAAAGCGCTTAACAAAGAACCTGAAAAAAAGCAACATTTTAATTTCTGAAAATATTCTGGACACTAAACAGGATAATCAAGGCCAGTTATGGATAGCAACCATCGCAGGGTTAAGTATGATTAGCGATAATAGGGATGTAATTGAACATATAGGTAACGATAGTATAAATAACTTAATGGAAGACCATCAAGGCCTGATTTGGCAATCTACGCTGAATGGAGTGGATATACTGCACCGTAAAAATGGGACGAGCCGACATTTAGGCGTTCGGGAGGGCCTCGCAAATGATGATGCGCATATTATCAAAGAAATAGATGGAAATTTTTTTATTTCAACCGATAGCGGTGTGGATAAAATTGATACTACAGCAAAAACGATTATGTATTTTAAAGGTACGCAGCCCCGTTTTGTGATCTGCAATGCGGGCCTGATATGGTACAGTGATATGTTTGGTACGGGAATAAACATATATGACATTAAAAACCGCACCGTTAAGCACCTTGACAGATCACTTGGGCTGCATAATAGTGATTATATTATCCGGATGTACCTTGACAGGCATGGCCGCGTTTGGATAAGCCTGAATAGTGGAAAGCTTGAGGTAGTCGATCGCATCAACGGCAACTTTCAATTTTTAGATAACATAAAAGGTTTAAGAAATTATGTTGTGGGAGAGTTGATAGAGGACAATAATGGAAATATGTGGATGGGTACAGATGACGGTATCTACATCGCGAACATTATCAATCGAACACTTGTTTCTTTTACTACTGCACAGGGCCTTATCAATAATAAAGTACTGTCGTTATTGGAGCATGCCGGTCGGATTTATGCGGGGACAAACCAGGGGATCACCATTATCACACCGCCAACGGAAGGTATAACGGCCAATAAAAAATGGCAGGTTAAGTCTTATGCCTTTGCTAAAAAATGGATAGATAATTATGATGGGGACCTGATCACAAAAGACAGCCTTTATTGGTCTGGAGATGTCGGAATAAACGTGTTGGACTTATCTAAAAAAGACACCCTTAAATCAACTGCTTATATTACCGGGGTAAGTCTTTTAGACCAGCCGGTATATTTTTGGGACAAAACAAAGTTTAGCTCATCAATAAAAGACACTTTATGGGAACAAAATGAAGGAAAATATTATTTAAAAGGCCAAACACCTGCAAGCATGCCGTATGCAGTGCAAAGTGTATTAACCTGGGATACAGTTACCGGCATTGGTAATATGCCAATCAACTTGAAGGTTCCTTACAATCAAAACTTTATCCGTTTTAATTACAGCAGTTTGAATTTGACACCGCATGATTCAACTTTCTACAGGTATATATTAATCGGAACTGACAAAAAATGGAGCGATGCAACAAGTTCCACTTCCAGTATTAACTATATCAACCTTCAGCCAGGTAAATATACCTTTGAAGTAACCTGCATGAATGCAGATAATGTTTGGGGCCAACCTGCAAAGTTTAGTTTTATTATTGCCCCGCCATGGTGGCAAACCTGGTGGGCTTATACGCTCTACTTACTGCTTTTTGCCGGCACTATTTGGGGCTTTGTTTATTTCAGGTCGCGGCAATTGATGAAAGAAAAACGCATGCTTGAACAAAAAGTACACCTGCGTACGGAAGAAGTAATGCAGCAGAAGGAGGAAATTGAGGCGCAGCGTGACGATCTTGAAAAAGCATTTAAAGAGCTAAAAACCACCCAAACACAGCTTATTCAGTCTGAAAAAATGGCCTCGCTCGGTGAACTTACGGCAGGCATAGCCCATGAAATTCAAAACCCGCTGAATTTTGTAAATAATTTTTCGGAAGTAAACAGGGAAATGATAGATGAATTAAAAGAGGAATTAAAAAGCGGGAATGTTGATGAAGCACTGGCCATTGCAAATGATATTCAGCAAAACGAAGAAAAGATAAATCATCATGGCAAACGTGCGGATGGTATAGTTAAAGGTATGCTTGAACATTCCCGCAGCGGCAGCGGGCAAAAAGAGGCGACCAATTTGAATGTTATGGCGGATGAGTATATGCGCCTCTCCTACCACGGCTCAAGAGCGAAAGACAAGTTATTCAATGCTGAATTGGTAACGAAGTTTGATCTTACGTTACCAAAGATAAATGTGATACAACAAGATATTGGCCGCGTATTGCTCAACCTTTTTAACAATGCTTTTTACGCGGTAAGCCAAAAACGCAAAACTACCGGTGATGATTATAAGCCGGAAGTATCAGTAACTACTTACACAGAAAATGGCCATATCACCATCAAAGTAACAGACAACGGTGTTGGTATACCGGATGCTATTAAGGAAAAGATAATGCAGCCATTTTTCACTACAAAACCAACGGGCGAAGGTACAGGTTTGGGTTTATCATTAACTTATGATATGGTGGTGAAAGGGCACGGGGGCAGCATTGCTGTTAACAGCATTGAGGGCGAGGGATCGGAGTTTGTAATTACTTTACCATCCTAACAACTACAAGGAGAATAATGTCGAATAATGAATTTCGAATACTCAATATCGAACTTTTAAACTTCATAATTCGAAATTCGGTGTTTGATATTTAATTGAGCGGTTTACTATCTTTGCCCATCACCTGGTCGTACCACTAATGTCAAAACTCTCCAAACTTGTTTATAATAAACCTTTTGTATTTACCCTGTATTTTGGCCTTAGTTTATTTGCTGTTGTAAAGAGTGTTATCGTAAACCATATCCATAACAACTACTTTGTATATAAGTACAATTTCATCAACGTAATACACCAGCATACCATATTCGGTTATCAAAAGCAATTCCAGGATCTTAATCATTATGGCCCCGTTTTCGCGCTGTTGATGGCCCCTTTTGCTTTATTGCCCGACGGTTTGGGTGTGATACTTTGGGTAATGTTTAATGCCTGGGTTTTGTACCTGGCCATAAAATTATTGCCGCTAAAGGATAACCAATATGTTATCATTTTGCTGATTTGCGCCCATGAACTCATGACATCTTCTTCAAACGTGGAGATCAACCCATTAATTGGCGCCCTGATTATATTGAGTTTTGTATTTATCCGGGATAAAAAAGATTTCTGGGCTGCCTTTGTGATCGTTTTAGGTACATTCATAAAACTGTACGGCATTGTGGGGCTTGCGTTCTTCTTTCTGTCAAAGGATAAGCTGAAGTTTATTTTAAGCCTTTTGTTTTGGTCAGTTATAGTGTTTGTATTGCCGATGTTGATCTCCTCCCCTTCATATATTGTACAAACCTACCATGATTGGTACGGCGATTTGCTGACAAAAAACCTGAATAACATGGGCGGCCCCAGCCTGCAGGATATTTCGTTAATGGGGCTTATCCGTAATATATTTAATTACAGGCAATTATCAAATATAACTGTACTGGTGCCGGGTTTATTGCTGTTTGCTGTGTGGTACATAAGGTTTAAGTTTTATGAGGTCGTCCCCTACCAACTGTTGCTGCTGGCATCCACGCTTATCTTTGTAATAATTTTCAGCAGCTCGTCGGAATCCCCGACTTATATAATAGCTGTTGCCGGGGTTGGAATCTGGTTTATGAATTTAGAAAGGCCGGTTACATGGTTTGAAATAAGCTTATTGGCCTTCGCCATTATTATCACGGTTTTTTCACCATCCGACCTTTTCCCCAAATACATAAGGGTAAATTATGTGATCCCTTATAAATTAAAGGCGCTCCCATGTGTACTTATTTGGTTTAAGATAATTTATGAGATAGTAACAAGGAAATTTGAAAAGGGTAAAGAATACGTGTCGGAAAGAGTCGCATAGAGGCTGTCTCAAAGCGAAATAGAAAAGTTCAAAACCAAATAATATTTTGTCGATTTTAAAACCTTGTGTCCTTTGTGAATTCCTTGTGTCCTTTGTGGTAAAAATTGACCACTATGAACACAAAGAGTGCACAAGGAACACTATGGCAAAATTTAATTGGGGTGCTTTTTGTGTTAAATACTTTTGAGACAGCATCTTTTCTTAAACAGCCCTTTTTGTATGATACCCATAGGCGATAAGATAGGCAATGCCGCTAAACCCAAAGGCTTCGAACACGCTTGATACCTCGTTCCCCTGGAGCGAGTAGGGATCGGCTACTGCTCTCGGAATATGCAATATTAAAAACCAAATAAAGATCATTAAAGCCAGCAATAAGGCGCTTAATTTTAGCTTTATCCTCAATATGATTGTAATCCCTGAACCAATGAGGGCAACACCAGCAAAATACGTCCAAAAGAGACGGCCTGGTATCCAGGCAGGGACAAGCGTTGATATACCTTCGGCGTACAATAAATGGTCGATACCAAAACTGATCATGGTTATACACATAAAAACACTGCCAAAAGGAATGATCTTTTCTAATAAACTCATTACGGAAGACTCTTTCCGGCTATTTCCTTTCCCTGTATAAAAAGACCCTGCCACAACAAAACCTCCACCCGACAGTACCAGTTCCTTTTGGGCAGAGGCCCATACCCCAAGATGCTTATAATAAGGGTCGGCGAGCAGTTCGTAAGGGACCTGGCAGAAAATAAACAATAAAAGAAATATTGCCCCTAAAATAAGCCCTATTTCCTTTGCTTTTTTATCGAAAACAATGGCAATCCCTGCGGCGATAAAAATCGCACTTCCAAGGTAAACGCAAATGGCATAGCCCGGAAATGAAAGATGCCATGGCGGCAATATCACAGGACGAAAACTTTGATAAAAGATTTGCTGAGCGCCCAGCCCGGCTATCATAACACCATAAGATATACGCGCTGCCCTGATAAGTATTTCCATTGATTTAATTTGAAGACGGTTTATTGTAAAATTTATTGGCAATTATGGTGAATGGTAAGCCGTAAGCAAGGATTAAAGCCGCCATGTTCTTTATGATGCTTATAAGATGATATTTATCCGACGGTGTGCGGCTTAAAGGCACTATTACCAGGCCCATCATCAGCCAGATAACGACACCTGTAACAATTATTAAAGCAACCCTCGATTTTAACATGCCTGAAAGTTTGGGATAAAGCAGGAAGAAAATGGTTGTCCAGGCAGTGGCAATACAAAAATGGATCAATAGCCCACAATAAATCATTGCCGTACCAGGCCCAAAGGCAGCCTTGCCAAAAACTCCGCTGGCAATGAATTTTAGGATGATGGACACCGGGGTTTTGTAATTAATAATGAATGCAAACAGGATATCAATAACACCCGTGAGCAAGGCAGTAAGTAAGATCCACGTAAATAAATTTTTCTTTTTTACTTCTTCTTTCACAATAAGCGATTCGTTGAAAATATGCATGCGGTGCTGTATCAGCAAAAATGGGAGTTAGTAAAATAAAAAGCAATTCATAGCCGTACATGTTCGAACAAATTAATTCAAGGTGCGGATTGTTAAGTTTTTGGGAGTATTATCGGTACATTATGAAAAATAAAAACCTGCTTTATCAATAAAAGCAGGTCTCAATATTCTAAATGCGAACCATCGGTGGCTGGTCTATATTTCTCTTCCGGGATCCCAGTTTTCCAGGTAATCGGCAACACGCCTTACAAATGAGCCCCCCATTGCGCCGTTAACAACGCGATGATCGTAGGATAAGGACAAGAACATCATGTGCCGGATACCTATCATATCGCCCTGTAAAGTTTCAATCACTGCCGGTTTTTTCTTAATGGCGCCTACGGCTAAAATGGCTACCTGTGGCTGGTTGATTATCGGTGTTCCCATCACATTGCCAAACGAACCTACATTGGTTATAGTGAATGTACCGCCCTGGACATCATCTGGTTTAAGTTTGTTGGTACGGGCACGGTTGGCCAGGTCGTTAACAGCTTTTGTAAGGCCGATCAGGCTCAGTTCGTCTGCCCTTTTAATAACCGGCACAATCAGGTTCCCGCTTGGTAATGCGGTAGCCATGCTGATATTGATATCCTTCTTCTTTATGATCTGAGTGCCATTAACCTGTATGTTGATCATTGGCATATCTTTTATTGCCCGTACAACAGCCTCAATAAAAATTGGTGTGAATGTAATTTTCTCGCCTTCACGTTTTTCGAAACTATTCTTGATCTTTTCGCGCCATAAAACCAGGTTGGTTACATCGGCCTCAACAAACGAAGTAACGTGAGGAGAGGTATGCTTGCTCATCACCATGTGTTCGGCAATTAAGCGGCCCATCCTGTCCATTTCAATGATCTCATCTCCTCCCGAAAAGGATGTGCCTCTCGCAACTGGTTCCTGTTTGGCAGGCTCTGGCTGCGGCTTTTCTATAACCGGCTCTTGTTCTGGCATCTCATCCACCGGTTTTGTTATTTCTGAAACGGGTTCAGGTTCAGGGGCTTCGAATAACGGCTTGGGTTGTGATGTTTCAACCGCCAATTCCGGCGTTGCTATTTCCGCGTCCGGCTCCTGCAATGGTGTATCAGTAACAGGTTCAGCCTCTGACGCTGCCGTCTTTGAAGGCTCAAAAGAACCCCTGCCAGCAGTTTCGCTAACCTGACTTGCATCATCCTGTACGTCTGAGGCAGCCTGGTACCTGTTTTGAATATAATTTAATAGGTCGTCCTTTGTTAAACGGCCTTCAGCGCCGGTACCCGGAATTTTTTCCAGCTCGGTATTGCTGATACCTTCCTGTGCCGCTATATTTTTAACTAAAGGCGAATAAAACCGCAGCGAATTTTTTAAAGTATCTTCTGTTTTAGCAGCGTTAGGCTGTTCAAGTTGTTCGGTATAAGGCACCGGCTGTGTTAGCTCTTCACGTTGTTCAGCAAAAACAGGTTGTTTGGCTTGTCCTGGCTCTTCTATTTCTGGTTTAACCGCTTCAGCTACCGGCTCTGGCTCAAATGTAGCGGCAACAACGGCTTCCGACGCATCATCAACAGGTGCGGCGGGTTCGTGATATGGCTGCTGTGACTCTTCAACCGCCGGTTGAACTTCGCTGACTGCAGGCTCATCTTCCTGAACCGGTGGATGGACAGATGTGATAGTATTGGCAGCTATAATTTCCTCCGGGTCGGCGGTTTCAATAACCGCTATAACAGCACCTACCTGTACAACGTCATTATCGTTACAAAGCTGCTCAATAAGTGTTCCGGCTACCGGTGATGGGACATCCGAATCAACTTTATCAGTAGCGATTTCCATTACTGTTTCATCGGCTTCAATATAATCCCCCGGCTTTTTGGTCCATCTGATTACAGTTGCCTCCGCAACACTTTCCCCCATTTTAGGCAGTAACAGTTTATATCTGGCCATAGAAAATATTTATCGTAGTGCTCAAAATTAGATGATTTTGTTGTTATTCTCCACTTTCGTGCAGTAAAGTATTCAACATTGTTAGGGCCGAAATTGCGCTCCTTTCGATGTTTTGTTTGCGTTTATTGCCAAATGTTAATTTCTTTGCCACAGTTTTGTTAGTAGTTGCTATAGCAATCCATATAGTGCCCACCGGCTTATCAGGCGTACCACCGTCGGGGCCTGCTATACCCGTAACTGCTATTGCGTAGTCCGATTTGAAATTCGTCAAGGCGCCTTCCACCATCTCCTTAACGGTTTCCCCGCTTACGGCGCCGAACTGTTCAAGCGTTTCGTTTTTTACGCCTAAAACACTTTCCTTTAATCCATCCGAATAAGATACCACCCCTCCCAAAAACACTTTCGACGATCCGGGGTGCTGGGTGATCAGGTGTGCTATATACCCACCGGTACAACTTTCCGCAAGGGATAATGTAAGGCCCTTTGAGGTCATGATGTTTAATATTACTTGCTCGATAGGTATGTCTTCTTCAGCCGCAACCACATTGGCAACACGTTCAACTATCTTAGCCGCAAATTCATTTACCTTATCTTTCAATAAAGTTTCATCTTCGCCATACCCGCTTAATCGTAACCTTACCTGGCCAAGCTTTGGCAAATAAGCGAGTTTGATGTTGGAAGGAAGCGAATCTTCAATATCGGCGATCCTTTCCGCTAAAAACGACTCCCCTTCACCAACGGTTAAAATAGTTTTATGAATTATAAAGGGAAGTTTCAATGACGCTTTCAGTTTCGGTAACACCTCATCGTCCATCATATACATCATTTCGTGCGGTACACCCGGCATGGATATATATATTTTACTGTCGGCATTAAACCACATCCCAGGCGCAGTACCATTTTTATTGAGAATTACCTCACAATTTTCAGGAACCTGCGCCTGTAAACGGTTTACCTCGAGCAGCGGCCTGTTATAACGGGCAAAAATATTTATCACGTTATTTAAAGCATCCTGGTTTTCAATTAGCTTAACACCAAAATATTCAGCTAATGTTTTCTTGGTAATATCGTCTTTTGTTGGGCCAAGGCCACCGGTGACCAGGATAATATCAGCCCTGCGGCTCGCTTCCACGAGGGCCGTGAGGATATGCTGCTTGTCATCAGATACCGACGATATTTGTTTGATGCGTATACCAATATGATTGAGCCTGGTAGCCATCCAGGCCGAATTGGTATCAACAATTTGGCCTATAAGGATCTCATCGCCGATGGTAATTATCTCTGCAAGCATTTTTATTGGGTAAAGTTTTGGTTGTTGGTGTAATCACTTCTCTTGCTCAGTTTTAAGTCCTGTAAAATTGCAGCTTTTACCTTTAGAGTAACGTTATATGACTTGTAAACGCCGAATGGAACCCATTGAAAGTTAAGGTCCCAGCAATGCAGGTCGCGGTAAAGCGTAAAGGACGTAACGGCCAGTTTGCCGGCCCGTAGGTCGTAGTTGGTATTATATTGAACTTTCCACCCTTTGGTAATGGTTACGTCGCCGCTTAACATAACAGTATTTGAGTTGTTGGTGCTGGTGTAATTATTATTGTAGCTGAAACTATAATTGAATGAAAGGTTCCATGGCACATTAAAATCTATATAAGCACTCGGGTCGCTGTTGATCAGTGCCAGTTTTTGTGCCTGCTGGGGATTAATTGTTTGTAAAGTGCCCTGCTGGACCGGCGGATGCGGGCTAAATGTTGATGAGTTTAAGCTGCCGCTCATTGAAAAACTAAGGGAAGTAAGGGTCGGGAATTTGCCGTCCTGGAATGTGTACCTGTTTATTTCTTGCGGGAAACGCGATATTTGTCCATTGCTGATGGAATCGAGCACTTTTGTTACATACGGGTTAAATTGGCCGAAGAACGTAAGGTTTACTTTTTGATTTAATATTGCTGTATGCGCCGAAAATTGGATCGGCGAAAGCCGGAGCGAATCTTGCGCAAAATTATAAAACGTTGAAAGCGTGAAGCCCTGCAATATATCTACCTTTGTGGGTTTCCCGGAGGTATCAGTGGCTTTAGGCTTCATTTTAGCCTGTAGAATATTGTCAAGGCTAAATGAGATTCCCGCCTGCTTACCTGCCGAAGGAAAACCATCCTCAAAAATAGAGTAAAGCTGACTGGTATACGGATACGGGATAGTGGCGTTACTCACCACGGTTTTATAGTAACCGTAACCGGCGGCAGAGAAATCCGGGGTGTAATTGAAACCAATACTTGGTGTCATCACATGCCTGATGGCCATTAAATTCCCCTTTTTGAAATCTATTTCACTGTAAATTTTTGTTGATACGCTGGTGCCCAATGTGTACATCCCGGCCCGTTTGAACCCGTTGACGGTGTCTGTAACCAGCGAGTCGAGGCCGGAAATGCTGCCTCTCGTAAAGCTTTTTCTGATACTTTGCAGGTACCAGTGTTCGGCGTAATTAACATTCATGCCGAATTGAAAATAGTGCAAAAAATTTAAGCTTAAACCGACTGGAATGTTATGAACTATGGATGTTTGCAGGTTTTTTATTAAGTTGTTGCCCTGGAATAATTCCGATTCCGGCAAATTGTTAATTGAATTTGAAGCTTGCAAATTATAGCTAATAGTTATTTTTTGATACCATTTTTGGTCGCCCACCCTGTCTTTTGAATCAAACGGGCTAAGAGATGCCATTGAAAAACTAAGGGTAGGCAGTTGTAATGAAATAGTTTTATTGGTGAGGTCCTGGCTATGGGAAAGGCCAATGCTCAAATTAAAAGGTGTGCCTTCCCATGTTTTACTATAGTTGATCGTCGACCGTAAGTTATTTTGCGTAAGCGCCTGCAGGTTATAATTACTTATTGAAGGGTCATTCCTGTAAAAACTTGATGTGCCTGCATTTACAGATGCGCTAAAAGTGCTGCCGGGGTTTGCGTTCGGATCCTGGCTGTGTGACCAGGTGACATTAAAATCTTTTGTTGGAGGGTCGCCGGGAAGTCCGTAATTATGCGAGCCATAGCTAAAAACCAGGTTCCCGCTATATTTATAGCGCTTTAAATAACGCAGCGTTTCATTTATTTCGTACGAACCCTTTGAGTACACAGTCCCCAAATTGGTCAGATCCATATAATCACTTATCCCTATATAATAACCGAAGTTGCGGAGATAAAAACCCAGCTGCTGGTCTTCGCCGAATGTGGGGATAATTACACCTGACGAGCGCGTATCGGGTTTTGGGAAAAATCCAAACGGTATAGCCAGCGGGAGCGGTATCCCTTCAATCTCAAGATACGCGGGGCCGGAAATGATCCGGTTCTTTTCGGCTATGCCACGGGTGATCACTATTCCAAAGTGCGTATCCGGATAAGGCAGGTCACAGGTGCTAAATATCACGTTGCGGTAAGCGATCTCGGTTTCATTTAATTTCCTGGCCTCCCCGCCAGAAAGATAATTCCCGTCCTGGTCAGATGCAGGGTTATAAAGCTTCCCTTTTTTTGTTTTATAATTAAAAAGTAATGAGTCTGATAAAAGTGGTTTGTCTTTTCCTTCTTTGGATATAGGCCGGCCTACGTACCGGTGCGTCACGGGGTCGGTACTGCCTTTTGCAAACAGCAGGTGGTTTTTTTGGTCAACCCTGATGTAATCGGCGTCCAGTTCAAAATCTTCGTAAGTTACACGGGCATTGCCATAAAGATAGGTGATCTGATGATCCTGGTCAACAATTGTTGAGTCCTCAGCATGTGATTTTACCTCTGATTGTAAGGTATTTGAGTTCTTTTTTGTGGTATCATTTTTAACAACTGCACTTTTTGTTCGCGAAGTTCCCTTAGATTTTTTACCTTTAATCAGTTTCGCATCTTTTGTTGTGTCAAGCTTTATGATAGTATCCGCTGAATGCCTGTAATAATAGTTGCGGACGCCGCGTTTATGGGAGGCGGCATTCACAGTTGCTATTAAAATAATTGCGAGCAAAAAAAATAGACTTATGAATTTCAAAATAGATTATGAATAGTATTTTTGCAGATATAGTTAACAGCGTTCAAAAATAATGAAAAATAAGGCATTGAAAAGATTGATTTCCGGTTTATCGTTAATTCTGATATCTCTACCGTTTTTTTCGTTTTCATTAAGTAGTTCTTCACCAAAGGATACGATCACCGGTAGTGGTTATAAAATTAAAACCATTATTATTGATCCGGGGCACGGAGGCAATCATCCAGCCGGTGCACCGGGCACTTTTTCCCATGGCGCATCGGGCTCGTATTCTTCAGAGAGAAATGTAACGCTTGCCCTGGCATTTAAATTGCAAAAGGAAATAGAAAAAGAAATACCAAATTTAAAAGTAGTACTTACCCGAACTACAGAAGATGATGTTTCTTTGCAGAGAAGGGCGCAGATTGCAAATGAAAATAAAGGCGACCTTTTTATTTCACTTCATTGTAATTCTTTACCGAATAGGTATGTACATGAAGTTATTGGCCATAAACACCATAAACCTGTTTACCGCACTATTGAAGTTCCCGACCACTCGGGCAGAGGTGTTTTGATGTTGGTTTATGGCTTTTGGCGAAGCCGGGAAGGGGAAAATGCCATCAAACAAAACCTGATAGAGGGTGGTGATGAAGAAATGAATGCTAACCCCGACCTTAATGACCCCGCATCGGTAATCCTGATGAATGAGTACAAACGCAAATATCGTAAACAGAGCATACACCTTGCTGAATTGATTGATACCGAGCTTGTTAACACCGACGGCAGGCATAACGAAGGCATCAGAGAACAAGGCATACATGTATTGTGTCACAGCGCTATGCCTGCAGTCCTTGTTGAAACGGGTTATATTGATAACCCGGATGATGAAGCATATTTAAATTCAGAGGTTGGTCAAAATGAAATAGTAGCATCAATTGTAAGGGCAATAATAAATTATAAGGCTGAGATAGAGCAGGTATCGCCGTAGGCAGTGGTCAGAGATTAGAGGTTAGAGATTAGTTTTGATCCACCTCCTTCTAATCTCTAATCTCTAATCACCAATCACTAACATGAAAATAACCAACGAAACTAAAATAGGCGTATTAACAGCCATCGCAATAACCATACTTATATTAGGATATAGCTTTTTACGCGGGGACGACGTTTTTTCGGGCAGTAACAAGTTTTATGCCATATACAACAGTGTCGATGGCCTTACAGTATCCAAGCCCGTATTGGTAAATGGGTTTCAAATTGGCAGGATCTCAAAAATGAAGCTGCGGCCCGACGGGCGCACCATCGTTGAATTTAAGGTTGAACGTAAGTATAATGTGCCTTCAAATACGCTTGCAAAATTAGTAAGCAGCGACCTTTTAGGCAACAAAGCTATTGTGTTTGAATACGGTAACAGTAATACCTATGCCGAAGATAATGATACATTACGGGCTGACATACAGGGTAGTTTAGCCGAAAGTTTACAACCTATACAAATGAAGGCCGAAAATCTTATTACTAAACTGGATTCGTCGCTGGCAGCTATTAACAAAATATTAAACCCTAATTTTCAAAAAAATGTCGACAGGAGTTTTTTAAGCATCGCCAACTCGCTGCAAACACTCGAGGGGACGACAAAGAAAATTGATGCACTTATCGGCAGTCAGACAACGCATATCAATAATATACTGGCCAACACAGAAACTGTGTCGTCCAACTTAAAAACCAGTTCGGCGCATGTAACTGACATTACTTCAAATTTTGATAAAGTAAGTGCGGACGTAGCCAATGCAAACATCAAACAAACGCTTGATAATGCTAACAAAGCCATGGCTGATCTGCAGGCGACTATCAATAAAATTAATACTAATAAAGGATCGTTGGGTTTGCTGCTCAATGACGACAAGCTTTATACCAACTTACAAAGCGCATCGAAACACCTGGACAGCCTGTTCATTGATGTTAAGGCGCATCCGAAGCATTACGTAAGTTTCTCGGTTTTTGGAGGAAAAAAGCAATAGTTTGCGCATTATAGTGGCAGTTTATAGTAGCAGTAGCAGCATTCTTATTATACTGCTACTGCTACTATAAACTGCCACTTACTCGATAACAAACGTCTTCCCCTCAACAGCTAACTCAGTGTCTGGAAAAACGCTCCTGGCTTCGTCCAATAGTTCAACAAGGGTTTTATATCTTGCGGAAAAGTGGCCTATCAATAGCTTTTTAGCATGTGTTTTTAACGCTATTTCGCCTGCCTGTAATGCCGTTGTGTGGCGGGTTTCGTTTGCCCTGTCGAGCATATTATTTAAGAAAGTTGCCTCATGGTACAACAGGGTGGCATTATTGATCTGCCCGAAATACCTTTCATTGTATAAAGTATCCGAACAATAGACATAGGTTTTAGGCTCGGCAGAGTCACGGGTAAGGGTTTCATTTTTATAAACATTGCCGTCCGGGTCAGTGTAATCATCTCCTTTTTTCAAAGCTGTAAAATAGGCAACGGGTATATTAAACTCTTCCATTTTTTCCTTGATCAGTTTTCTCAGCCTTTTCTTTTCCCTGAATAAAAAACCGGTACAGGCAATCCCATGATCAAGCGGTATGGTTTCAATAGTAATATCCTGATTTTCAAGGATCACCTCGGCTTGTGCTGGATTGGTAAACTTATATTCAATAGGATATTGTATCTCGGTTTCAGAACTCGCTAACTGCAGGTCAATAATTTCTTTCAATAACTCGGGGCAATAAAGTTTTAAAGGTTTAATGCGGCCGTTAAGATGAAGTGACGAAAGTAAGCCAACGAGGCCCAGATAATGATCGCCATGCAGATGGCTGATAAAGATGTGGTCGATACGACTGGATTTGACATCATACCTCAACATTTGCTGCTGTGTGCCTTCGCCGCAATCAATTAAATAAAGCCGTTCATTAATGTTTAACGCCTGTGAGCTGGGGTTTCTGTTGTAAATTGGGGTTGCCGAACTGCTTCCAAGTATTGTTACTTCAAATTTCATTCGTGGCGAACAACCATATTAGGATTTTGCTTCTTTTTTTAATTCCTTTTCTATTTCTTCCATAAAAACAAGATCGATCGCTTCTTCAGGGGTGAGGACAATAGAAAGTACACTATCAAGCTGCGAAATCGTAATTAACCGGGCAACAGCATCGTTTAATCCAGTTAAAATAAAAGTGCCCGAGGCATTTTTGCATAAACGGTGCCCAACTAACAAACTGCTTAAACCGGATGAATCGGCAAATTTTACCTGTGAAAGGTCGAAAATTATATTTCTCTGACCCTCTGTGTTGATCAGGATGAGTTCAGATTTAAGCTGAGGCGACACAATTGAATTCAATTTTGCCTCGTTCAGTTTTAACAAAATATATTTTTCGTGTTTATCAACAGTAAATTTCATTTTTTGTTCAAATTAAAAAGCTAAGATATAATTATTTTGCGTACAAATAAAAAATTACAATGTAGTAAGTGTATTATTTATTGCTTTTTCAACTCTGCCTGTTATATTTTCTTTTCCGGGCTTAATAAAGTGCTCCCCGGTAATTTGTTCATAAAGCTCAATATACCGGTCTGAAATAGATTGTACGATCTCATTTGTCATTAAAGGTACTACTTGTCCATCCTTGCCCTGGAAGCCGTTTTCAATGAGCCATTTTCGCACAAATTCCTTTGAAAGCTGCTTTTGCTGCTCGCCTTTCTTTTGCCTTTCTTCATAACCCTTACTGTAAAAATACCTGGATGAATCAGGCGTATGTATTTCGTCAATCAGGTAAATTTTCCCATCGGCTTTTCCAAATTCATATTTGGTATCCACCAATATCAGGCCTTGTTTTGCCGCTATTTCAGTTCCGCGTTTATATAATGCCTTCGTATAATTTTCAAGCTGAATATAATCATTTTCAGCAACAATATTCCTTGCCAATATTTGCTCCCTTGATATGTCCTCATCATGCCCTACCGAGGCCTTGGTAGTCGGCGTAATAATGGGTTCAGGTAGCTTATCATTTTCCGTCAAGCCATCGGGCAGGCTTACCCCGCAAATCTCCCGTTTACCCGCACTGTATTCGCGCCAGGCATGGCCGGCCAGGTAACCGCGGATCACCATCTCCACTTTAAAAGGGTCGCAAATCCGGCCAATGGTAACGCTCGGATCAGGTACCGTAATTACCCAATTTGGGACAATATCTGCGGTGGCTTCTAAAAACTTAGCAGCTATCTGGTTTAAAACCTGCCCTTTGTATGGTATCGCTTCGGGCAATACAACATCAAACGCCGATATGCGGTCGGTAACAACCATCACCAGGTATTTATTATTAATGGTATAAACGTCCCGCACTTTGCCTTTGTAAAAATTAGTCTGGCCGGGAAATGTGAAATGTGTTTCTTTTAGTGAGGTTAGTTCATGGTTCATAGTTCATGGTTCATAGATTTGTCCATGGTCGATAGTCCATAGTCCATGACAAATAAGGTTAGACTTTTTTCTTTTTTAAATAAATGAATGAATAGATCCATGGACTATCGACCATGGACTATCGACTTCCCTACTGTATATCGCCGTATGCCGCTAAAATCTTTCGTACAAGTTTATGCCTTACCACGTCTTCACCGCTAAGATAAACAATTTCAATTCCATGAATATCTGTTAATATACGTAAAGCAGTATGCAAACCAGATTGCTGCTTCCGGGGCAGGTCGATCTGTGTAACATCGCCGGTAACAATAAATTTGGCCGACGGCCCCATACGGGTCAGGAACATTTTCAGCTGCATATCGGTGGCGTTTTGCGCTTCATCCAATATCACAAAGCAATTATCCAGGGTACGCCCACGCATAAATGCCAGCGGGGCTATTTCTATTGTCCGGTTCTCCAGGTAAAACTTTAACTTCTCGGCAGGGATCATATCATCCAGCGCATCGTAGAGCGGCCGCAAGTACGGGTCGATCTTTTCTTTCAGGTCGCCGGGTAAAAAACCGAGGTTTTCCCCTGCCTCAACGGCCGGCCTGGTTAAAATAATACGTTTTATCTCCTTGTTTTTTAAGGCCCTTACGGCCAAAGCCACTGCGGTGTAGGTTTTACCGGTACCTGCGGGGCCGATGGCGAAAAGTATGTCGCTTTTATTAATACATTCCACCATGCGGCGCTGGTTGGCGGTACGCGCTTTTACCATAACCCCGTTTGGACCGAAAACAATAACCTCGCCGCTTGCAAATTTATCAGCCGAAGTTTCAGCTGCCGGGCTATTATCCGAAGCTTTTGAGCCCAGTATCCTTTCGAGGTCAGTTATGTTAAGGTTTTCATATTTTTCGACGTGCTGCAGCAGGTGCGCAAATTTCTCCTGGAAAATGTTTATTTCGTGTTCGTCACCCAGTATCTTAACCTCGTTACCCCTGGCCACTATTTTAAGCTTTGGGTATTGCTTTTTGATGATCTCGAAATGATCATTATTCGGGCCCCATAATACCGCCGGGTTGATTTGTTCAATTGACAATTTAAGTTCGTTCAATATAAATTGATTTTTAGTTGCAGATTTTTATGAATTAAAAATTGAATATTTGTAGCAATCTAAATAGATATGAGCTGTGAGATTTGAGATGTGAGATAAGGACATTGCGTCTCAAATCTCACATCTCAAATCTCATATCTCAATTCAAAAAACGCTTGCACAAGATTAGTGATAAATATTTGAAAAATTAATGGCAATAATAACTTTAACTACTGATTTGGGCGATAAGGATATTTACCAGGCTGCCCTTAAAGGCTCCATCCTGAAATTGCTCCCATCAGTAAATATTGTTGACATAACTAATAGCGTGGCGGCCTACAATATTCAGCAGGCTGCCTTTATATTGAAGAACAGTTTTTACTACTTTCCCGACGCGACTGTCCACCTGATCGGTATCGATACTGTTTTTAATACAGGAACCAGGTACCTGGCCATAAAATATAAAAACCATTTTTTTGTCGGGGCCGATAACGGCATTTTCTCGCTGATGTTTGACAAAGATCCGGAAGAAATAGTTGAGATAAATATTATGCAGGATCTTAAATTCCTGCATTTTCCTCTTGCAGATATTTTTGTCAAAGCGGCCTGCCACCTGGCGCAAGGCGGCAAGCTTACCCAAATCGGCATCCCGGTAAGCGGTATTGAGAAAAAAATGAACCTGCAGCCGGCTATTGAAAAAAACCGGATAAAAGGCGTGGTAATTTATATCGATTCGTTTCAAAATGTAATTACCAATATCACCAAGGAGTTTTTTAACACAGAACAAAACGGCAGGCTTTTTAAACTTTCATTTAAACGCAATGAAACAATAGATCACCTGAGCTGGCATTATAATGAGGTGCCTGAAGGCGAAAAATTATGCCTGTTTGGCATAAGCGATCACCTTGAAATAGCCATTAACAAAGGAAATGCCAGCGGCTTACTTGGCTTAGGGCTTGGGGATAGTGTTGTAATTGATTTTGTGGAGCAATAAACAGGTATGCCGGCGTGCATACGAATAAATCAGGGCTATTAATTAAATAACTATTGTTTGGGGGGAAATTATGATGATAAAAAAAATTATTCTGACCGTCGTCGTTTGTCTTTCAACGGTAATTGTTTTTGCCCAGGCAAAAAACGATTCACTTGCTTACCAGCTCCAACGCCAAAAGATAAATGACATGCTTGACCAGCGGGCACTAAAATTTGGTCAGTACCAACAGAGCCTGAGCATGCATACAGGCATTTTTGGACTGCAAACCAAAAAAGATATTCGCCGGTCGAACGATATTTTAATGGATATTGTTAAAACTGACAATGCGATATACAGAGAATTAAAAATACTGTTTGACTATACTATATTTCAGCGTACGCAGGTCCAAAGCCATTCAAAGGATGCTGAAAAAAGCAACCTCGGTTTTATGACCACCATCAACAGGCTAAGGGCCCAGGTTGATCAGTTGAAAGCCGAAGCGCAAAAACAACAGCAGCAACAGGAAAATACAAAGCTGAAGTTTGTAATTGCATTAGCGCTTATGCTTGTTTTAAATATATACCTGCTTACCCGGAAAAGCAGGCGTGTGGCTTAATTTTACCGGGCTTTAAAGTATTATGAAATGTTTATGGCCGATGATCGTCTTTATTCTTATATTGATCAATGATACACAGCAAACAATAAATGGCCAGGAGACGATTAAACAGCAGCAACGCAGCTGAAACGGAATTACCCAAAGCAAAATTAAACAGGCAAACCCTTAATAGCATTTCGCGCCTTGTGGCCTACTTAAAGCCCTACAGGGGTATGTTTATTGCGGCTTTAGGTTTTTTATTTTTATCGAGCTTGGTTGGGCTGGCATTTCCCTCGTTCATCGGAGCCCTGATAGATACCGCACAGGGGAAGCATAAAAGCGGCATTTTACCAGGAACAATAAGAGGAATTTTAATACTTGCATTCAGCGTGCTCTTTTTACAGGGGTTTGTGTCGTTTTTCAGGATATTGTGGTTTGTGAATGTGGCCGAACGGTCTTTAGCCGATATCCGCCGGGATACCTATTTTAAGCTGATCACTTTGCCGATGAATTTTTTTTCGAACCGCAGGGTGGGCGAACTTAACAGTCGCATTTCGGCCGATCTTTCCCAAATACAGGATACGCTTACTACAACCATTGCCGAAATGATAAGACAATCTGTTTTATTAATCGGTGGTGTGATTTTTATGGCGATAATTTCGATAAAGTTAGCCCTGGCAATGCTGATACTGGTACCACCCTTAATTGTAGTTGCGATTTTCTTTGGGCGGTTTATCCGGAAAATTTCCCGCCAGGCACAGGACAAGCTGGCCGAATCAAATACCGTTATCGAGGAGACGCTGCAAGGTATTGCCAACGTTAAAGCATTTGTTAACGAGGCCTTCGAGGCGGCGCGTTATGGCAAAAACATCCGCGAGGTTGCCGATATTGCTATAAAAGGTGCAAAATACAGGGGCATGTTTGTGTCATTTATCGTGTTCTGCATGTTCGGGGCAATTGTGGCCATAGTGGGTTATGCTTGTGTGCTGGTTAACAGCCATGAAATTACGGTCGGCGACCTGCTGAAGTTTGCGCTGTACGCCACCTTTATGGGCAGCGCGATGGGTAGCTTCCCTGACCTATATGCCAACGTTCAAAAAGCAGTTGGCGCAAGCGAACGCGTACTGGAAATATTAGATGAAAAAGGCGAAGAAGTATCTATCCGTGAAATTGACAATGTTATCAGGCAAAAAATCGGGGGGAATCTTTCCTTTTCAAATGTAGGTTTTGCCTACCCCTCGCGGCCTGAAATGGAAGTACTAAAAGATGTGTCGTTTGACGCGGCGGCCGGGCAAAGGGTGGCTATTGTTGGGCCAAGTGGTTCGGGCAAGTCAACCATGGCAGCATTGATATTACAGTTTTACCATCCGCAAAGCGGTACTATATTATTTGATGGTAAGCCCTCCAGCGATTATTCGCTCACAGATATCCGCAACCAGGTAGCCATTGTCCCGCAGGATGTAATGCTTTTTGGCGGGTCGATATTTGAAAATATTGCCTATGGAAAATTAACCGCTTCGAAAGATGAAATTATGCAGGCAGCGCAACGGGCTAACGCACATCAGTTTATTACCTCGTTCCCTGATGGCTACGAAACTATTGTTGGCGAGCGCGGCGTTAAATTATCCGGCGGGCAGCGCCAGCGCGTTGCCATTGCAAGGGCTTTGTTAAAGAACCCTTCTATACTGATACTTGACGAGGCCACTTCGTCGCTTGACTCCGAGTCAGAACGCCTGGTACAGGAAGCGCTTGAAGAACTGATGAAAAACCGTACATCGATCATCATCGCCCATCGCCTTTCAACAATCCGCGAAGCCGATAAGATCATTGTGCTCGAAAAAGGGCAGATCATCGAAAGCGGCAGCCACCTGGAACTCATCAGCAATGAGCAGGGATTATACCGTTATTTGAGCGGGTTACAATTTGAGGTTGGCTAAACGGACCAGGATTTTCAGGATTCAAGGATTTGCAGGGTTTTAAAAGATACTGCGTCAGGACGGTGCGGATTTTAGATTTGATGTCCGTCTCCGTGTTTATATTTTTTTAAGAGCCATAGGCTCGGCCAATGTTGTAACGCCGGGTTTTAACCCGGCGCACGTATCGGCAAAGGTATTAAGTGCCTTCGGCACGGCCCATATTATGCGACAAAAATGATTTCCATTATCACTGGGCATTCAACAGCAAGGCGTTTATTTATATGGGTCGAACCTACTGTTCTCAATGCTTTATTGTTTGCCTTTCAACGGATTGAAATCCGTTGCTACAGTATTGGCCGAGGCTACGCCTCTATTTTATTTACTACGACACAAAACCTTCCGATATATAAATTCCGAAATCCGAAATTCAACAAATCCGAAATTAAGCCCATCTTTGTAGCTATGACCCTGCTGCCCCACATAAGCGAACAATTCGATGGCGTTATCTGGCGAATGGAGATTGATGAATTAACCGAAACCATTTTTGTTGAGGTAAGAAACAGCGAAGAAAAGAAGGTGTATTTCGGCGCAATTAACCTTTTAAACGCGAAAACACTTTTTAAAGACCTCAGCACGGATGAACGCTGGTTCACCGGTATTGAAGCTGCTTACGATGGCGTGTTGTTATTGCACTTTTACCAGTCGGAAACTGGGCCGGCGCATAAAGGGCTGCTTGCTATAGATGCCTCTACCGGAAAGACGCTCTGGAGTAATTTCGCATATTCTTTTGATCATTTATGTGAGGCTGGGCCTGTTTTGTATGATGCCCGCATGCAGCCCCGGAAATTATTTTTAGCGGATATAAAAACAGGTGCAACAACCCGCATCTATGAGCCGTCTGTTTATAGAAGGTTCGAGAACAATATTGTATTGCCGGAGGTGAAAACGCCGGAGTTTTTGCCCCCGGGGATGGTGCCGGTACATGCTTTTGGAAATATGATACATTACCTTCAGTACAATAATTTCAGAATTGTATCTTTGCACGCGCTAAGGGGTGGACAGCTAACGCAGTCACTTTTTGTAATGGATGGAGTTAATAAAGTTTATGAAGATTTATTAAACCAGGAGATACAAAAAATCCAGCCGGAGGCGTTTATATTACATAAAAACCGTTTGATCTACATAAAAAACAAGTCGGAGTTAAAAATTTTAACTCTCTAATTATTGAGCTAAAGTCTATTATGAAATTTAAGATTCTATTAATTACCGTATCGTTATTCACGATATATACATCTTTATTCGCAAAACCTGTTATTGATTCAGTCGGTGTAAAAAACAGTGATGGCAAAAAACTGATCCTTTTTAAAGTTAAAGCAAAAGATACCTACTATTCTATCGGCCGGCGTTACCATATACAGCCGGAAGCATTAATGAAGTTTAACGGCAAAAAGAAAGCCGCCTTATCTATCGGTGCTATTGTTGAAGTTCCGACGAATGAGCCTTATAAAAAATCACACAAAGAAAAAGAAACGACAGAGAAGGTTGCTAAATCAGAGAACGTTGCTAAAGAAACAAAAAAAGAAAAAAAAGCAAGATTGGCCAGGGAAGCGGCAGAGGCCAGGGATGAAAAAAAATACAAGCATATAAATGATAAAGAATCTGCTCAGGCGCAAGAGCAAACGCCACCTGAACGCGTGGCGGAGCAGCCTGTCCAGGCAGTGCAGCAGCCGGTGCAGGATAATACGCCTCCAACCCAATACAAAGTATCAGCCGGGGAGACATTGTATGCTATAAGCAAGCGGTTCAACACCACCGTTGATGATATTACGCGCTTGAATAACTTAACCTCGACGACCCTTGCGCCTGGCCAGCTGCTACTTGTTAAGTCAGGAGAAAAAGATACTCCTCAACCACCTGTGACGAGCCCCGTTGCAGCACCGGTTGCGCATGACTCGGCGGTAATGACGCCAAATAAGGATAGCAGCAGTTTGGATCACCATTTGAATGCTAACCGTTATGGTTTGTATGAGAAAAATGAAAGAGGCGTAGCAACGTGGATGGATGAGGCAGGCCTTGACCCCAACAAAAAGCTGGTGCTTCACCGTACTGCTCCTATCGGTACGGTTATTAAAATAACCAACACCATGACCAACCGTACTACATTTGCAAAAGTAGTAGGAAGTTTTACTGATAATGAAGCAACAAAAGACGTTATTATAATAATGACGAAAAATGTTGCCGATTCATTAGGCGCTTTGGACAAACGTTTTCATGTAAGTATCAGCTACGGCAGCCCGAATGAATAAACCCTTTGTCATCGGTATTGCCGGTGGTAGCGGCTCGGGGAAAACCTTTTTTTTAAAGTGTTTCCTGGAATATTTTACCGAAGATGAGGTTTGCCTTGTGTCGCAGGATGATTATTATATCCCAGTGGCCCACAACATGACCAAGGAGGAGAATAAGCTTTATAACTTCGACCTTCCGGCAACTATTGATCGCCGCCAATTTGAAGAAGATATAGCCAGCCTTATGAACGGCCAAACCATCCAAAAAAAGGAATACACTTTCAACAACCTCGATGTTGTGCCAAAAATGCTGGAGATAAAACCGGCGCCTATTATGATCGTCGAAGGCTTATTTATCTTTCATTTTGAAAAAATAGCCTCCATACTTGACCTTAAAATTTTTATTGAAGCCGATGACCATGTAGCCCTTCAACGCCGCATACAGCGCGATGCTATTGAACGTGGCTATTCGCATGACGACGTCGTGTATAAATGGATAAACCATGTGGTGCCGGCTTATAATGAATATTTATTGCCCTATAGGAATGAATGCGACCAGGTGATTATAAATAATACAGATGTGGCAGAGGATATTATTTGTGTAACAGAAGCTATCTCAAAGGAGTTGAGACAAAAATTGTTATGATTTGAAACTTAAAAATAAAGAGAATAGTCGGATTTAATTTTCAAAATTCCTGATAGTTAAGAATAAAAGTTTTAAAATGCCCATGTACTTTTTTTAGCGTTATAAGCTTGCCATTATTAACCCTGCGTTTAAGTCTATTATGGCTCACCTTATAAGTCCAGTTTGTGAATTTGAGAGTATCCCCACCTATCGCATCCGGTAATACAGACAGATTTGTTGAATTAACAATAATATTATTGTCCTTTAGTTGCCACGAGCCCTGTAACCTGGGGTACGGGATAAAACTATTAGTAAATACAAAATTGAAGCTATCATCAGGTTTTAAATGTATAAATTCAGAAAATTCGGGATTATGTTTATCTACAAATTTGTAAATTCCGCAAACTGAATCGTGAGACACACGACATGATGAAAATATCAATATGAAGAAAAAGGCATTGAAAACCCTATCTGTATTATAAAAACTTGATAATATTTTCATTTCTACATTTAGGTTGTCGTGATAATCATAAAATTAAATAGTCATTTCAGGAATATCTCCGTCAATAATCAATTTTCCCGCGGTAGCATTTTGTATTTGTTCGATGCTAACGCCAGGCGCACGTTCTAAAAGTTTAAAGCCGCCTTCGGGCAACACATCAAAAACCGCTAATTCGGTTACGACTTTTTTAACGCAATTTATTCCGGTCAATGGCAGGAGACATTTGGGCAATAGCTTCGATTCGCCGTGTTTATTCTGGTGCTGCATGGCTACTATAATGTTATCGGCAGAAGCCACCAGGTCCATCGCGCCGCCCATTCCTTTTACCAGTTTACCGGGGATCTTCCAACTGGCTATATCGCCGTTTTCTGAAACTTCCATCGCGCCAAGTATAGTAAGGTTTACTTTTTTTGCCCGGATCATCCCAAAGCTCATTGCCGAATCAAATATCGCAGCGCCGGGCAACATGGTAATGGTTTGCTTGCCTGCATTTATCACATCCGCATCTTCTTCCCCCTCAAATGGGAACGGCCCCATGCCGAGCATGCCGTTTTCTGATTGCAGCACCACGTCAATGTTATGAGGGATATAGTTCGCAACAAGCGTTGGGATACCAATACCTAAATTAACGTAGTAGCCGTCCTTTATCTCTTTTGCTATTCGCCTTGCAATACCTTCTTTGTCCAGCATTATTTTTTTAGAATATTGTCATTGCGAGGAGGAACGACGAAGCAATCTCGTCGCCGTGCATGACCGCTATGCATAGTGACGAGATTGCCACGCTTCGCTCGCAATGACATGGTTCTTTATTTCTTTCTAACCGTTCTGTTTTCTATTCGTTTTTCGTAATCGCTACCCTGGAAAATTCTATGCACATAAATCCCCGGCGTATGTATATGATCTGGATCAAGCTCCCCTGGTTCAACCAATTCCTCAACTTCGGCGATGGTAACTTTCCCTGCCATAGCCATCACCGGGTTAAAGTTGCGTGCGGTTGCACGGAAAACTAAATTGCCCATCGTATCCCCTTTCCAGGCTTTTACCAGCGCAAAGTCAGCTTCAAAGGCCAATTCCATTAAATAATCCTTGCCTTTAAAACTTCGTATTTCTTTGCCTATTGCCACTTCTGTCCCGATGCCGGCCGGTGTAAATATAGCCGGCATACCATAACCTGCTGCCATACAACGTGTTGCAAGCGTGCCTTGCGGTATTAGTTCAACTTCCAGTTCGCCGCTTAAAAGCTGCCGTTCAAATTCGGCATTCTCTCCTACGTACGAAGCTATCATCTTTTTAACCTGCCGTTTTTTAAGCATCAGGCCAATGCCAAAATCATCAACGCCGGCATTATTAGATATACAGGTAAGTTCTTTCACACCTTTCCTCACCAGCGCACTAATGCAGTTTTCAGGCAAGCCGCACATTCCAAATCCGCCGAGCATCAGCGTCATGCCATCTATGATGTCACGGATAGCCTCATCGGCGCCATTAACAACTTTGTTCATGTTTAATAATTGGTGAGGGTAAAATTAGTTATTATTTGTGGTTGAGTCCATAGTCCATGGTCGATAGTCCATAGCTATATTTACCAGGATAAAGAAAGAGTAAACCAAATTTGCCATGGTCTATGGACTATCGACCATGGACTACTCCACTACCACTTAATATTCTGATCTATAAACGCGGTTAAGTCATCGGCCATGGCTTGCTGTTCTTTTACGCTCGGGTGGCCGGGGGTGTTTTTGTAGGGAATAAAATGAGTGAATATCTTTTTGTCGCCCAGGCTGGTAGCCGCTTTCTCGATATAGCCGGGCCATGGCGAGCCTTGCTTTGTGGCGTCCATGCTACCCAATGTACAGATGATCTGGGCTTTGGGGTAGGTATCCCTGATCGTTTTCAGGAAATTACGGTAGGCTTTTATCAATTGCTCATCGTTTGGCGCCTTAACGCCAAACCTTGCTTTAAACTGTTCGTTATCAGGCATTTTAACTATCCATGAATCATTTTGGAATAAATTTATCACCACCAGGTCGGGCGTGTAATTTTTAAAATCCCACATACTCTGGTCGTCTGAAGGATCAAGCCTGTTATACATTTCGGGCATTATCAGGGGGAACCAGCTTACGGTAATCCCGATGCCGCTTTTTGAAATACTGTAAAACTCCGCATCGAAATGGCGTGCAATTAATGCTGCATAGCTCAGGTAACCGTTTTCGTAAGGGCCGCTGCCGCGGTCTTTGCCGGTAGTATCTTCATCCGCCATCCCGCAGGTAATTGAATTGCCATAAAACTCTATTTTACGTTTTTTTGCAGGCGTCACCGGTAATATCTGTGAATCTTTATCCAGCTCAAACTGGTAAAACCACGTCTTTCCTATAGCCCATTCTGTACGCTTGTAGAGGCAAAGGGTGTGATTGGTATTAGCAAGGCCGCTCACCAACGTGTATACTTTTTCAACACTGTCGGGATGGATAACCGATACTATCTTATCATCAACTATCACGTTAAAATAGTTTTCGCCATGCTCATCTTTTAAGGTTGCTTTGGCGCCGGTACCTTTAAAGTTTATGCTAAGAGAAGTGCACGACCATGAAAGTTCTGCTTCTTCGTCCCGTAAAACAACCCTGCCCATGTAATGGATATGGACATCATGAGGGTGAAGAACTATTGTTTGGGCGCGGCAAGCAAGGCTTAGCGAAACAAGCGCTAACAGCAAAAAGCGTTTTTGATACATAATTCAGGTTTTCGCAATAAATATAATAATTCTTATTTCAAATACACATAAGTAATTCCATCGCCGCCCCTGTCGGCATGTTCATCTTCCATGTGGTCAACCTGCTCATATTTTTTCAGGTACTGCCTTATCATTTTGCGCAATATGCCATCACCTTTGCCATGGATGATCTTTAAATTACCAAAACCCATCATTATTGCCCGATCGAACAAACGTTCAATACTATTTAAAGCGTCTTCCGTCCGCATGCCCCTAACATCAATTTCAGGACTAAAACTCGCTATGTCGCCGGTATGGCTGTTGTAGTTTTTCCTTATTTCTTTAGGGATGGTTGATTTAGCAACTTTTATCACTCGTTTCTTTTTAGCTATCGTGCGCAGATCGCCGATTGCAATAACCACATTGTCTTTTATTACTTCGATCACCTGCCCGCTTGTTTCACTGTCAATCAGTTTAACCCAATCGCCTGGTTTTAGTTCTTCATCATCGGCAGCTGATTTAACTACAGCGGGTTTAACCGTGTTTTTTTGCAGCTCGATATTTAAGTTTTCACGCAGGCTGCGGGTTGTTTCTTTATCCGCATTGCTGCTTTTGATTTCCGATATGGTGTTCTCAATCAGCTTATTGGCATTTAAAATGATATTTTTTGCCTGCTCTTTGGCATCCTTTATCAGCGCCTTTTTATTTTCGTCGAGATAGCTTTTTAGTTTTTCATTTTCGGCCAGCAACGCATTCACTTGTTTTTGCTGCTTCTCCAGTTTTATTTTGGTATCGAAAATTTCTTTCTTCTCCCTTTCCAGGTCAACCAGTAAAGTATCTACCTTTTTTTGCCCGGCGCTGACCTTATTTTTCGCCAGGTTAAGCACATTTTGCGGCAGACCGATCTTTTGAGCGATCTCAAAAGCATACGAGCTGCCTGGTTTGCCAACTTCCAGCCTATAGAGCGGCTGCATTTCCACATTATTAAATAGCATGGATGCATTTTCGAGGCCTTCGGTATGGCTGGCAAAAATTTTAAGGTTCGAATAATGGGTGGTCACCATCCCCTTAACCTTTTTATGATTTAATGATTCCAGTACTGCTTCGGCAATGGGCCCGCCAAACTGGGGATCGGTGCCTGTACCAAATTCATCTATCAGGATGAGCGTTTTACCGTTAGCCTGCTCAACAAATGTTTTCATTTTAGAGAGATGGGCGCTGTAAGTGCTCAAATCGCTTTCGATGGATTGATCGTCGCCGATGTCCACAAATAGCTGCCTGAAAACACCAACGACACTTGCTTCCGATGTGGAGATCAGCAAGCCGGCCTGCACCATCATCTGCAAAAGCCCAACCGTCTTCATACAAACCGATTTGCCGCCCGCATTTGGCCCGGATACGACGATGATCCTCGTGCGCTCATCTATCTGCACATTTAAGGGCACAACGGTTTTCTTCTCCTTTTTAAAATTCAAGAGTAAAAGCGGGTGGCGGGCATTGGTTAGTTTAAGCCGTGCTTCGTTTACAACCTCCGGCATTTCGCCTTCAATGTCAATAGCAAAAAGCGCTTTAGCCCGTACAAAATCAAGCTTGGTTAACAGGTTATGGTAGGATAATAAAAGCGGCACATAGGGCCTCAACTCATCTGTTAACGCGGTCAATATCTTGACAATTTCGCGCCGGCGCTCAAATTCCAGGTCGCGTATCTTATTATTTAAGGTGAATACCTCTTCAGGCTCTATATAAACCGTTTGGCCCGATGAAGATTCATCATGAATAAAACCTTTTAACTTTCGCTTATTTTCGGCTAATAACGGGATGCACAATCGCCCATCACGGACAGTTAACGACCCATCTGCTGTCCAGCCGTTACTTGTGGCGTTTTTAAATATTTGGTCTATTTTTTTCCGTGCTTCCTGCTCAGCTTTGGCAATGCCCGATGTTATATCCAGTAATTCGCGAGAGGCATTTGGCCTGATCTTGCCTTTTTGATCAATAATAACGTCTATTTTTTTAAGGATTGATTTTTCAATCGGCAGGTGCTCAAATAAAGCTTCCAGGCTTGGATATTGACCCTCGCGTTCGTTGAAATAAGCAATTACAGCGAAAACAGTTGTCAGCGATGCCTGTACCTGGTAAATTTCTTCCTCACTTAAAAATATACCTTCAATTTTTGCCTTATTGGCCAGCGTTTTTATATCAAAAAAATGATGGATCGGCAGCGGGGTATCGTTTTCCAGAATATTTTTAAACTCGTTAGCCTGGGCAAGGAACTTCCGGATATTATCATAATTATCCATCACCTGGATCTTGTCGACCATTTGCCGGCCCATCTCGCTCAGGCAATGCGCTTTTATTAACTCTTTTACCTCGGTAAAGCCAAGCTTATCAACACTATTTTTTGGGTATAGCATTGTGTTGTAGTTTATTCAAAGAATCCAATTTTTGCTTAAGGTTATCCCGCACCTTGTCGTATATGGCTGCCAGCTCAACCGGTTGGGTAGCGTAATATTTAAGGCTTTTTTTAAATTGCACCGAATCTGTATGATATTTTTTAAACAGCGCCAGGTACTTGTCGGCGCCGTATTTATACAGGCTGTCGGGGTTTTGGGGCGCGGTATAAAGGATGCCATCAATAATGTGCACCTCGGTTAATAAACTCGTCATCCGGTTATGATTAATAACCTCATCAGGCGTTTTCCCTCCCTTGCAGGCGGATAAAAGAAAGGTTACTGAAAAAAACAGGCAGATATATTTACGCATTCTGTAATTTAGCGGCTTAAAATCAGGCAAATTTAAGGATAAATGAGCATTGCAGATAATATTAGAAGCTTAAAAAAAGAAACCGCCCCGATAAATGTAACACTGATAGCGGTATCGAAAACAAAACCGGTTGAAGATATACAGCAGGCTTACGATGCCGGGCAGCGCCTGTTTGGCGAAAACATGGTGCAGGAACTGGTCGAAAAGCAGGAACATTTACCAAAAGATATACAATGGCACCTGGTTGGCCACCTGCAAAGCAATAAAGTGAAGTATATTGCCCCTTTCATCAATATGATACAATCTGTTGATAGCCTTAAGCTTTTGCAGGAAATAAATAAACATGCCGAAAAAAATAAAAGGGTTATTGATTGCCTCTTACAAATATATATTGCCGATGAAGAGACAAAATTCGGGCTTGGATTTGATGAGGCTGTGGAATTGCTGCGGTCGGAAGAATTTGCAGCTTTAAAAAACATCCGCATCAGGGGATTGATGGGCATTGCCACCAATACCGAAAATGAAAAGCAAATAAAGGATGAGTATTACGAATTGAAAACGTTTTTCGATGGTATAAAACAAAGCTTTTTCAGGAAAGACGATGCTTTTGATACGCTTTCGATGGGTATGTCGGCAGATTATAAAATGGCCATCGAGGAAGGCAGTACTATGGTGAGGCTTGGCAGCACTATTTTTGGGACGCTGGTGATAAAGCACTGGAAAAATAACTGAATTGGGATTTTGGAATTTCAATTTCGGATTTATTTGTCTGAACCGGGATTAAACAGATTTTAATGATTTTTCAGATAAAAAAATCCCTGGAATCTATTAAATCCGCTCAATCCCGGTTCAGACAAAAATGACCTAATGACTTAATGACACAATGATTAATATACGAATCGCAGAAAAAGAAGATTGCCCCCGCCTGCTGGAGCTGGTAAATGAGCTTGCGCTGTTTGAAAGGGCGCCGCAGGAAGTTACCGTTACTTTGCAGGAGTTTGAAGATGCCGGGTTTGGCGAAAACCATGTCTGGAAGGCCTTTGTTGCTGAGGAAAATGGAATAATAGTAGGCTTCGCTTTATATTATATCCGTTACTCCACATGGAAAGGCTTACGCATGTACCTCGAAGACCTTATTGTTACGGAAGCTGCGCGCGGAAAAGGTATCGGCAAATTGCTGTTCGACCAGCTTATTGTTGAAGCAAGGGAATTAGGTTTTAGCGGGATGGTGTGGCAAGTGCTCGACTGGAATGAACCGGCGATCAATTTTTATAAAAAATATGAAGCTGTAGTCGAGGCGGGATGGCTTAATGCATCTTTATCAAGGGAGCAGTTTTTGAAGACGGAACTATGAAATTAAAATACCTTATAAATTAAGAATGCTCGTTTTTAAATTCGGAGGGGCATCGGTAAAAGATGCCGATGGTATAATTAACCTGGCTAAGGTTGTTAAAAAGTTTGAGGGCAACGAGTTGCTGATCGTGGTTTCGGCAATGGGTAAAACTACCAACGCGCTCGAGAAGCTTACTAAAGCTTATATTAATGGTGATGATGACATCCAGGTTGTTTTTGATGAGATAAAAAATTATCACTACGCCATCTTAAGACAATTATTTGAGCCTTCGGATCCCATATTTAATGAGGTTGCGAATACTTTTGTGGAAATTGACTGGATCATAGAGGATGACCCGCACGATGATTATGATTTTACTTATGACCAGGTAGTTTCTATCGGCGAAATGGTTTCAACGCGGATAGTTAATGCCTATTTAAATAAGGCGGGTATAAAAAGTAACTGGCTTGATGTTCGGGGATATATCCAAACAGATAATAACTATCGTGAAGGCAATGTACAATGGGATAAAACCCGTGCAGCTATCAGCAGGGACATACCGGAGCTTTTAAAAAAAGGCTTAGTGGTAACGCAGGGTTTTTTAGGCGGCACTTCGGAAAATTTTACCACCACTTTAGGTCGGGAAGGATCGGATTATACAGCTTCGATATTTGCCGCTTGTTTGGGCGCCGAATCGGTAACCACCTGGAAGGATGTCCCAGGCATATTGAACGCCGACCCTAAATTTTTTGAAGACACCGTTAAGTTTGATGAACTATCCTACGCTGAGGCTATCGAAATGACCTATTATGGCGCCAGCGTCATCCACCCAAAAACAATTAAGCCGCTTCAAAACGCCAAAATACCGCTACTGGTCAAATCGTTCAACGACCCGGATGCCCCCGGTACGATCATTAAGGATGGCGCGGTTAATCAATTTCCAAAACCTGTTATTATCTTGAAACAAAACCAGGTTTTATTGTCCATATCCGCAAAAGATTATTCGTTTATATCCGAAGATCACCTGAGCGCAATCTTTGGCCTGTTTGCGAAAAGCCAGGTTAAAGTTAATATGATGCAAACCTCGGCCCTTAGCTTTACTGTTTGCTTTGATTTTTACGAAGAACGCTTCAAAAAGCTTTTGTTAGGGTTAAACGAAAGCTTTAAAGTAAAATATAATGATCACCTCTCCTTAATTACCCTGAGACACTATACCACTGCTTCGCTGAATGAGTTAACCACAGGTAAAACCATCCTGCTTGAGCAGGTAAGCAGGAATACCGTGCAATTTGTAGTTAGGTAAATATGTTGTTATGAAGTGTAAAAAAATGTTAAACTACCCGACATCTTATCGTTTTTAGATAGCAATGGGCTATATTAGCCCTGTACCGCCGGATAAATCTATATTCATGAATTTTTTTAAAATATTTTTTACTGTTTCTTTATTCGCCATAGTTTTTTATTTGCCAGCTGCCGCCCAAAGTGATGATGCAGTATTAAATCAGATCATGTCGAAAACAGCCAAAGTTTATCATGATCTGCCGATAGAAAAGGTTTATCTGCACTTTGATAAACCATATTATGCAGTAGGCGATACCATTTGGTTTAAGGCCTATTTAACTTTCTACCTGCATCAACCTTCCCCTATCAGTAAGATCATATACGTAGATATTTTGGGCCCCCGCGATTCATTGATACAAACCTTAAAATTACAGGTGAAAAACAGCGTTGCCTGGGGCGATATTCCCCTTCCGCAATATTCATTCAAAAAAGGAAATTACAGGCTGGTTGCCTATACAAATTTTATGAATAATACGGGCATTAATTATTTCTTTAATAAAAGTATAACCATAGGCGATGCGATAAACAACAATTTATCTACGCAGATATCTTTAAAAAGCACCATTGCAGGAAAATTGCCGAAAATATCCGCCGGTATTTATTATAAAGACAACGATGGCAATCCTTACGGCGACAAAAAGGTCAGCTGGACGGTAGAAAAGGAAGACGAGACGATAGTGAAAGGCAAAGGTGTAACAGATAAGAACGGCTTTATTGATGTCAGTTTTATAAACACCAAAAACAGCAGCCTGGATTCAGCAAAGCTGGTGACGGTTATTGACAATGGTGCCAGGAAACAGATGAGCAGCTCGTTTCCGTTAAAGTCCGTCGCTAAGTCAAACGACCTGCAGTTTTTCCCCGAGGGTGGCCAGTTGATACTCGGCGTGCGTACAAAAGTTGCCTTTAAGGCCATAAAACCAGATGGCCTGGGTATTGATTTAAAAGGCACCGTTACAGATAATAATAAAAATGTAGTAGCGCAGTTTTCATCCTCGCACCTGGGAATGGGTGTTTTTGTACTAACACCACAGGAAGGTAAAACTTATACTGCAAATGTAACCTTTGCCGATGGTACAACGGCCGCCCCGGACTTTCCAAAGGTGTTAAGCGGCGGTATTGATCTAAGCCTCGAAAACAACAACCCCGACGTTCTATTCGTTAAATTGCATGCTGACACCACATTCCTCCAGGCGTACAAGGGCAAAACCTTTTTTATCCTGGCCAAATCAAGCGGTGTTATTTGTTATGCGGCCAAAACAACATTACAAAACCAGGTATATGGCGCGTCCATCCCTAAAAGTAAATTCCCAACAGGTATAGTGCAGGTTACACTTTTTACTTATGACGGCGAGCCCATAAGCGAATGTATTGCATTTATTCAACATAATGACGAGATAAACCTGGCGGTAAATGGTGACCAACAGGCTTATAGCACGCGGCAAAAAGTTAAATTAAATGTTACGGCAAAGGTTGGTGATCAGCCTGACGTGGGGAATTTTTCGGTAGCCGTAATTGATGAATCAAAGGTGCCATATGATGAAAATGCTGAGTCAACCATCCTGACGAACCTGCTTTTGACCTCGGATATTACAGGTTATATTGAAAAACCTAATTATTATTTTAATCATCCAAACGAAAAAACCCTTGCTGATCTTGATATATTATTGCAGACCCAGGGTTACAGGCGTTTTTCGTACGATGGTATTTTGAACAATAAATACCCGGTTATAAAATTCTGGGCCGAACCGGGGATTGATATAACAGGGACCCTCAGGGCATCAAACGGTATCCCCATTAATAATGGTAACTTACGTTTAACTATTCCAGATAAAAACTTTTCGGCAAATGCTGTTTCGAACAGCGACGGCGTGTTTAAGTTTTCAAACCTCGTGTTCCAGGATTCGTCGAAGGTTACCATAAGCGCGCGTAATAATGCACATGCCAGTGACATGGTGCTTACGATAGACGGTGGTTTGGCCCAAAACCTTTCTTTTAATTTAAATACCGCAGACCAGCCGATGAATATTGACAGTACGCTTAGCCTATATTTAAAAAACAGCAAAATGCAGGCTAATAGTTCGAATGTGCTGAAAGAAGTGGTAATAAAGGATACAAGAATAGTTAAAACAGTGAGCCACAGGGATTATGGCAGTTTAAACAGCCTGAGCGCTGACCCCGACCATATTATCAAACCGGATGCTTTAAACGGCTGCCCCAATCTTTTGGAGTGTGTAAAGGCACTTGCCGTCGGAATGACTTTTGACGAAAACAATTTTTATATTGCGAGGAATTTTACTGCCGGGAAAAGAACGCCCGTAGCGATTTTTTTGAGCGGGGGCCCGGTAGATGTTAACACATTAAACACTGTAAACCCTGCCGAGGTAGAATCTGTTGAAATATTTTTGAAGGATGAACTGGGGCTTATAAACAGCGCTTACGGCACCGATGGGGCCATAGTTGTTAATTTGAAAAAGCAGGAGAAAGGCAAGAAAATAAGCTACCAGGAATTTAAGGATCTAATCCCGGCAAGAAACGAAACAACTTTCAACCCGCAAGGATACGCGGCGATAAGGACATTTTACATACCCAAGTATAGCGGCTCAAGAACAACCCAGCCAACCAAACTCGACCTGCGCAGCACTATTTATTGGAACCCAAATGTAACAACTGATAAAACCGGCGCCGCATCCTTCGAATATTTTAATGCAGACGGCCAGGGAACTTACCGCGTTACTATGGAAGGGATAGATAGTGACGGCAACATCGGGCGGCAAGTGTTTAGGTATACGGTGAAATAGCTGATTGCGTGAGTTGTTGATTGAGTGAGTAGTTGTGAAAAATCCCCAAATTGCAATTTATATCTAAATCACCTCACTGGGGCAGCTAACTTAATCAACTCAATAAACCAATGACAACAAAACTAACCCCATTCCACGTTGCTGTACCGGTTTACGACCTGGAAGAATCCAGAAAATTTTACAGGGAAGTATTGGGCTGCACTGAAGGCCGGAGCTCGGATCAGTGGACCGACTTTAACCTTTACGGGCACCAGTTTGTTATACATTTAAAACCACGGCCCGCTGAAGAAGCTAAACATCATTTTAACCCCGTCGACGGCCACGACGTGCCTATCCCGCATTACGGGGTTGTACTGGAATGGGAACAGTGGCATCAGTTGGAAAAAAGGCTTAAAGAACATCACGTAAAATTTGTAATAGAGCCATATATCCGTTTTAAGGGCCTCCCCGGTGAACAGGCGACTTTATTCTTTTTGGATCCATCCGGCAATGCGCTTGAATTTAAATCCTTCAAAGATTTTGGTCAGCTATTTGCGGTATAAGCAACCAAATAACGTTAACGAGGGTATTATCAAAGTAGAGACGCAAAATTTTGCGTCTCTACCCGTTATATAATGTAAATTTGGTTTATGGATGTAAATGAGGTTGAGCGTTTAATAAAGATCAGTAAGGAGCGCCCCTTAATGCCGGAGACCTATGTTCCCTGGCAAACCGACCCAACACCGGGAGATATTTTTCTGCCCGAAATGCTGACATCCCTGGAAGGGCTCGAAATATACAATACCCTCACCCCTGCTCAAAAATTAGACCTCGGCCGGCACGAACTGGTGCAGGTAATTGCTTCGTATGCCTGGGGCGAATGCCTGTTTTGCCTGTTTATGACAAGGCACATCCTCACCCTGCCCCTGGATAATGTAGAACATCGTTTTTTATTAAGGGAATTGATAGAAGAATTCAGGCACCAGGAAATGTTTGGGCAGGCGATACAAAAAATTGGCGGCCAGCCGATCAAACAGTCGGGGATGCATAAGTTTTTCGGCGAATTTAGTAATAAATATTTACCTGCCGATTATTTATTTATGGGCAGCGTATCTGTGGAATTGGTGACGGATGTTTACGGCAATTACGCCAGGCGTACGCCAAATATCTACCCTGTTTTGAAAAAGATGTTTGATCTGCACAACATTGAGGAAGCCCGCCACATACTTTTTACCAAAAGCCTTTTAAAAACATATTCAGAAAAAGCGGGCTATATAAAACGGACTTTATACAGCTATGTGATTTTGTTCAATATCCTCTTTGTGCGTACCATGTATGTAAAAAGGGAGATATACGAGCGCATCGGCCTCGAAAACCCCGGGCAGGTTTACAAGATCGCAGCGCGGAATTTTAAACAAAAATTCAGCGAAACCTGCCTCAACGATATCACAAAATTCGTTGACAGCTGGAAAGGTTTTAATGGGGCAACCCGTTGGGCGTGGCGGTGGATTTTGGGTGTGAAGGTGTAACCTACTATAGAGATGTTATTTTTTTGTCCTTTTTCGAAACTCATCTAAACGGGCCACATCATACCAATCCTTTACCC
>Ga0206978_1008_pt1 | contig 45451 bp, 38 predicted proteins | sample Alteio_BWMinCont_21_FD_153477 | JGI IMG/M metagenome (GOLD analysis project Ga0206978, IMG submission 153477) | Enriched cells from forest soil in Barre Woods Harvard Forest LTER site, Petersham, Massachusetts, United States -... | ecosystem: Environmental > Terrestrial > Soil > Temperate forest >...
TTTTTGACTTTTGAGATAGCCTCTACCCAATAACCCGCAACCCTGCGTTAAATCTGAAAATGATTATTTATACTGAACGATGATAAAAAGCAGCCACAAAGGCTTTGCAGAAAACCTGCTGTTTGCCCTCAATATCTTTATCATCTTTTTCCTGTTATTTGGCAGCCATATCACTATACCGCAATGGCTGCAGCCTGTTGGGAGGGTGCACCCGCTCATCATCCATTTCCCCATCGTGGTGCTCATCATGGCCATGGTACTGGAGTTTTTCAGGTTTAAAGAAAGGTTCAGCACCGAAAAGCTATACCACGATTTTACTACCTACCTTTGGCTTACAGGGGCGCTATTTGCTGCTCTTACGGCAATTATGGGCCTGTTTTTATCAAAGGAGCCGGGCTATGATGGCGATACCCTGCAATGGCATAAATGGCTTGGCGTAAGCGTGGTGTTTATTTCATCTATTATTTATTGGTTTCGTGATGCTGCATGGTACAGCCAAAGAATTGCAAGGTCGGGCGCGGTGGCCACGGTGCTTTGCCTAATTATTGCCGGGCATTACGGCGCTGATATTACCCATGGCGAGAATTTTATCCTGGCCCCTGTCTGGCATCCCGAAAAGAAATTGGTGCCTATTGATAAGGCATTGGTTTTCCGGGACGTTGTTGAACCCATTTTTGAAAATAAGTGCACGAGTTGCCATAACCCGGATAAAACAAAAGGCGGGTTGATGCTGATAGACGAGAGGTCGGTGCTCAAAGGTGGTAAGGATGGTAAGATCATTATCCCCGGCCAGCCACAGATCAGCCTGCTGTTACAGCGCCTCCACATGCCCGAAGGAGAAAAAAAGCATATGCCGCCATCGGGTAAACCCCAATTAACTACCGATGAGTTGAATTTGCTTTACCTGTGGGTGAAAGAAAACGCAGATTTTAAGAAAAAAGTAATCGACCTGCCGCCAACCGATTCATTGCGCGTAATTGCCGCCAATTATTTAAAGCCTGCCGAGGAAACGGAAGAACATTATGACTTCGCTGCCGCGGACGATAAGCTTATCAAAAAGCTCAATAATAATTACCGGGTAATTTATTCTTTAGCCCAGGAATCACCAGCTTTGGGCGTAAATATCTATAATAAAAAAACGTATCAACCAAAGATGTTGGAGGAATTAAGCGGTATAAAAAAACAGGTAGTATCGCTCGATCTCAGCAAAATGCCGGTAAAAGATGCAGAACTGAAAACCATCTCCCAATTTGAAAACCTGCGCGTTTTAAACCTCAACTTTACCGATGTAACCGGCAGCGGCTTAAAACAACTGGCTTCGCTTAAATATTTAAGGACCCTGTCGCTGGCCGGTACAAGGTTGGACCCAAACGCTATAAAACAGATCAGCGCCCTAAAAAGTCTTATAAAAGTAGCCTTATGGGATACCGGTTTACCCGATGCTGAAATTGCGGATCTTCGGAAAAGCAACAAGAAAATTGATTTCATAAAAAGCTTTAAAGATGACGGCAAACCCATAAAGCTCAATGTGCCCCAGGTAAAAAATACCAGCTTCGTTTTTACCAAACCTATCGGGCTGGAACTTGCTCACCCAATAAAGGGTACTGATATACGTTATACAACCGACGGCACTGATCCCGATAGCATAAAATCAATGCTTTATAAGCCGGGGATAATGATGAGCCAGAATACCGCGATCAAAGCAAAGGCATACAAACCCGGCTGGTTTGGCAGCGACGTAATACAAGCCAATTTTTATAAAAGCACCTACACGCCTGATAGTATCAGTTTTATTGCGGGCCCTGATGTGAAATACAGCGGCGATGGCGCCAAAACCTTGATAGATAAAGACCTCGGCGGTACAAATTTCGGCAACGGCAAATGGATCGGCTCGCAAAAGGACCTGGTGGTTTACATGCAATTTACAAAGCCGGTCGACCTGCATACCGTCACCTTAAACTGCATGCGCAATATAGGCAGCCAGCTATTTTTACCTGTCGGGATAGAAATTTGGGGCGGTGCAGATGCTGCCCATTTAAAATTATTAAGCAGTATAAAAACCGTGGCGCCAAAAAAGGACGATCCGTTTTTGGTAAAAGGAATGGATTGCAAGCTGGCGGGTAATCGTCCGTTATCCTGTTTAAAGATAATAGCCAAACCCCTGCAAAAGCTGCCGGACTGGGACCCGGTAAAAAAACAGGCTGGATGGGTGTTTGTGGATGAGATATTCTTAAATTAGACTTATAATTCCAATATCAAATTTGTCATTGCGATCCGCCGATAGGCGGGGTGGCAATCCCGTACCTGTGCCAGGCGCTGATACATGCGAAGAGATTGCTTCGTCGTTCCTCCTCGCAATGACATAATTTGTTAATAATTGAGGGGGCTTATGGAAACAAACACTTACGACGCCATTGTAATTGGCTCGGGCATCAGCGGCGGATGGGCTGCCAAAGAATTATGCGACCTGGGCGTAAAGACCCTGGTGCTTGAACGCGGGCGTAATATCGAGCACATTAAAGACTACCCTACGGCCACCAAAGACCCCTGGGACTTTGCGCACCGGATGCGGGAACCTTTAGCCGTAAAAGAAGAAAACCCCGTGGTAAGCAAATGCTATGCCTTTGGCGAGGATACGCAGCATTTTTTCGTGAAAGACAAAGAACATCCCTACATACAGGAAAAACCGTTCGACTGGATACGGGGTTACCAGGTTGGCGGCAAATCTATTACCTGGGGACGTGCCTGCCAGCGCTGGAGCAATTTCGAGTTTTCCGCGCCGCTGCGCTATGGTTACGCGATCGACTGGCCCATCCGGTATGAAGACATTGCCCCCTGGTATTCGCACGTGGAAAAGTTTGCAGGCATTTGCGGGGACAGGGACGGCCTGGAAGCTTTACCTGACGGCGAATACCTGCCGCCTTTTGAAATGACCTGCGTGGAAGAAGAAATACAGCGCAAAATACGTGCTCATTATAAAGATCGTTTTATGGTGCGCACCCGCTGGGCCCAGCTAACTAAGGCCGAAGCCATTCATAGAGAACAAGGCCGCACGGAGTGCCAGGCACGGGATCTTTGTTATCGCGGTTGCCCTTTTGGGGGATATTTCAGCTCGGTATCATCAACCCTTCCCTGGGCGCAACGGACGGGCAACCTTACCGTAAGGCCGCACTCGGTGGTGCATTCTGTTATTTATGATGAGCAAAAGGGAAAGGTGACGGGCGTAAAAATTATCGATGCTTTAACCAAACAGGAAATAACCTACTATGCCAAAGTGATATTTTTAAACGCCGCCTGTTTAAATACAAATTTGATCATGCTCAACTCCAAATCGCATCGCTTTCCAAACGGACTGGGGAATGATAACGGCCTGCTGGGCAAATTTATGGCTTTCCAGAATTACCGGGCAAGCGTTGGCGGTACTTATGAGGGTTTTGAAGATAAATATTATTTCGGCCGTAACCCCACCAACCCCATCATCGCCAATTACCGCAACCTGCACAAACAGGATACCGACTTTTTGGGCGGCTATTTGACCTTTGTTTTTTCAGGTCGCGGGCCGGCTTATAAGGAGAGCCTGGATGACGGTATCGGCAGTAATTATAAAGATGCGATAACCGAACCCGGAGCCTGGTATGCAGGCATGTTTATGCAGGGCGAAACAATACCCAAAGAGGCAAACCATGTGCGTTTAAGCCATGACCAGGTTGATCCCTGGGGCATACCACAATTGATCACGTCTATCGGCTATGATGATAATGACGATAAAATGGTGGCCGATTTTTTAACCCAAAGCGCCGCCATGCTGGAAATTGCCGGTATAAAGAATATCAGCAAGCGCGATACCCACCAGGCCCCCGGTCTCGACATACACGAAATGGGTGGTTGCCGCATGGGTAACGACCCTAAAACATCCCTGCTCAATAAATGGAACCAGATGCACCTTTGCAACAATGTTTTCGTTACTGACGGCGCCTGCATGACGAGCACCGGCAACCAAAGCCCTTCTATTTTATACATGGCCCTTGCGGCAAGGGCGGCGCACCATGCGGTGGAAGAAATGAAAAAGGGGAATATTTGATGGGGATTTTACCCCTCCCGGCCTCCCCTAAATATAGGGGAGGAGAAGGTTCACAAAAAATTTGGGGGACCCTGATATTTCTCCCCCTAAATTTAGGGGGAGACGTCGACGAAGGAGACAGAGGGGGTACGGCGTTTTTACCCCTCCCGGCCTCCCCTAAAAATAGGGGAGGAGAAGGTTCACAAAAAACTTGGGTGACCCGTGAGCTTTCTCCCCCTAAGCTTAGGGGGAGATGTCGACGAAGGAGACGGAGGGGGTAAACGTGAACTTTCCCGCTTGCTTTTATTGCCGGGCCAATTCGTGGCATACCCTTTTACTGGCGGTTGATTGACTGCTCATTTGGCGTTTTGGGTTTGCTGCCGCTGACAATTTGTTACAGGAGTGCGAGAAGGCTGGAACAGCTAAGAGCGGTTAAACTACATTAAAGCTTCGACAGATTTTAGTCGCGCATTGCACGATCGGTGAGCCTCTTTATTTCCAAATAAACAATTTCGTTTAACCGTACTAACACGGTTTTTGATACGTAAAACTACGTGATTTTTTTTGGTGCTTAATATTTCAAAATGCATTACTCACTGAAAATAAGCAAACTACGAAAAATCTACCGGGAATGCCAATTCGATTGTATTACTATGCCTTTTGAAATAATCACTATTTAATATTAGTTTTATGGGAACAATTATTTCAACCAAAACAAATTAAACAATGGAAAATCAAAAAGAATCACCGGTTACCGGGAGAGAAGGCAGCCCGATTGCACTTGAAACTGCCGCCAATTGGACGAAACATTATAGGGATAACCATCCCGGCGAAACTATTTCTCAATTTTTTGGGAAAGAAATATTAGAAAAAATACTTGCACAAAGGGACTGCCTGGGTATCCGCTTTTACTACGCTTACGACAAACCAAAAGGCGGCAAGCCACACCTGATCATTGCGGGCGTGATGAGGGATGGCACCGACCAGATCCATGAAGAAGCACCCGAAGCTGCTGCTGCGCCGGGGGCTAAATCTTTAGTGGCGGGTACAACACAACCACGTTATCTAATTGGCGAACAGTCTTCCCCGTGCCCTGGTTCACCCGGATGTCCATCAAATGTGTTAAGCGGTAAAAGGTAAAATAAACAAACAACGCTATGTCTGTAGCATATGCTTTAAATTTTTCTTCTACAGTATCAGGAATTTTCCCGGTGCTTGCGGCCTTGTATAATTACAAGTACCTGGATAAGATATTAAAAATAGCGGCACTTTATTTCCTGGTATCGTCGCTGTGTGACTGGGTGCTCGAGTTTACAAAAAGGGTGACTACTAACAACTTACCTGCTATACACCTGTTTATTGTAATCAGCATTGTGTTTTACGCGGCGATTTATTATTATGCCTTTTTTAATCCCTTCCTGAAAAAAATAACTATCATACTCGCAGCAATTGCTTTGCTTATAGTAATATTTAACATTATTTTTATTGAAGGGATATGGGAGTACCCTTCCATGTCAAACACGGTTTTAGGCGTGTTGGTTATATTTTTTTCATTGGCATATTTTTACCAGTTATTAAACAGGCAGGAGTTCATTCATATTGAAAAGCAAGGCCTTTTTTGGATAAATGCTGGTGTGTTATTTTACTATTCGATCAATTTATTTCTGTTCATGCTATTGAGAAAGATCATTGCTGCGCACCTTGAGGACTACTTTATGATACACATTATAACTAATATTATCGCTAACATTTTATTCACAGTCGGACTGCTTTGCAAACCCCAGAAAACAACCTGATACCGGTATTAATTACCGGTACGCTTGTGATTGTTATATTGATCGTATTTTTATTCTTTTTCGTGATCATTTATCAGCGGAAGATGATAAAGAACCAGGTAGAATTACGCAAGCTCCATGACGAGAAACAGGCTGGTTTGCTGAACGCTGTTTTCGAGACACAGGAAAATGAACGCAAGCGACTGGCTGAGGACCTGCATGACAGCGTGGGCCAGGTGCTATCGGCCATAAAACTCAATCTTCACAGGCTTGACAAAAGCAGTGTTAATGAAAGCTCACAACCCTTGCTGGCAGACACCCGCAGGCTGGCGGATGAATGCATCAGCGAGATCCGAAATATCATTCACAATGTGCTGCCGCCGGTGCTTACAGATTATGGATTGCTGGAAGCACTGGAGGGACTGTGTATTAAAATTGAGCAAACAACCGACGTTAAAGTCGAACTCAAGAAAAATTTGGATGGCGTACGGTCCAGGCCCGAAATTGAACTGGCTTTTTACCGTATCGCCCAGGAATTGTTTAGCAATGCTATAAAACATTCTGGAGCTACGGTTATTCATTTAACCCTCACCAACGAACAAGGCTGGCTGATCATGGAGTTCAAAGATAACGGCCATGGATTTAATATGAGCCAGGTTAAACACGGGTTTGGGCTGAAAAACCTCGAGAGCCGGGTAAGGCTCATTAATGGGGAAATTAATATTTATACCAAACCCAAAAATGGCACTATCACTATTATAAGAGCAAAGACGCTTTAAATAGATAAGATGTGAGATGTAAGATGTGAGATGTGAGATGGGTCTGTCTCACATCTCAATACTCATATCTTCTCTTACATAATTTTGCTACATTTACTTAATTCTGCTTACGATATGAAAAAAATCAGGTTAGCCATTGTAGACGATCATAAGATATTCAGAAACGGATTAAAAGCCACACTGGAGGATTGTGATGACTTCGATTTGGTTTTGGAAGCATCAAACGGCAAGCAGCTAATCGCTATGTTAACCTCCATAACGCCGGATGTTATATTGATGGATATTAAAATGCCGGAGCTCGACGGCATTCAAACTACGGCGCAGGTTAAACAGCACTATAGTCAAATTAAAGTACTGGCGTTATCAATGTTTAATGAGGATAAGTATATTGTTGATATGATGAAAGCGGGCGCCTCGGGCTATTTGCTGAAGAACGCCGAACCAGAAGAGATCATTGAAGCCATATCCACAGTTTATTACAAAGATTATTATTTTAACGAACATCTTTCCATTACGCTTATCAAACAATTGGCCGGAAATACCCAGAGCGGGAACATGGCCCAGTCGCTGGCAGATTTTAATGAACGCGAGATCGAGGTATTAAAACTGGTTTGCCAGGAATTCTCGAACCAGGAGATCGCTGACAAAATATGCTTAAGCGTACGTACGGTAGAAGGGTATCGCGCCCGTTTATTTGAAAAAACCCGCTCAAAAAACCTGGTTGGCCTGGTGATCTTCGCGGTTAAGACGGGGATCATCAGCGTGTGAAGGGAGGTGAAAGGTTAAAGGCGAAAGGTAAAAGGTTTTTCCGTTCGTCATATGCGCCTTCTACTGCCACTGCTATTCGCCTTTCGCCTTTACCCTTAAATCGCTATCTTTGGCCTGAGGTAAAAATTGGATAAAGTTAAAATTCTTGCAACCTATCTTCCGCCCGACGCAGCACCGCTCATCGGCCGGTGGATCGACTACTTTAAATGCGAATTCAAAATTTCGCGCAACCGTAACAGCAAATTTGGCGATTACAGGCCCCCGCATTCCGGCAAAGGGCACCGCATCTCTGTTAATTATGACCTGAACCAATATGCTTTCCTGGTGACAGCAGTGCACGAATTTGCGCATTTACATACATGGAACGAGCACAAACATAAGGCCAAACCGCATGGCGCTGAATGGAAAAGCAACTTCAAAAAAATGATGCAGCCGTTTTTCGAAAAAGATATTTTTCCGCCGGATGTTAAGCATGCTATTGTAAGCTATCTTAATAATCCAGCTGCATCAAGTTGCTCCGATCTCACACTTTACCGCTCCCTGCGTAAATACGACACGCCAAAAGAAGCGGCGACAACGGTCGAAAAACTACCAATCAAAGCGCTGTTTAAATTAAAGGATGGCCGTGTGTTTCGAAAGGAAGAAAAACTGCGCAAACGTTATAAATGCACCGAAGTTAGCTCCAAACGTATTTATTTATTCAGCCCCGTTGCCGAAGTTGAGCAAATAGAACATTAACGGCAATTATTTTGTCAAGCCCGGTAGCTTTAAAGAATTTTTATGTTTTTTAATAATTTAGATTAGTCTAAAATATTTATTAGGTTTGTATAAATTTACGATCGGGTCGTGAAATTTACATTAAATAAATACCGGGTTTAAATAGAAAAACTAATTTCGCGCCAAATTTTGATATGAAAAAACACTTACTCCTCTTTATATTATTATTTACTCTTATAAAAGTTGCCTTAGCCCAGGATACGGTTAAACAGGAACGTACTACCTTTCATTTCCAGGAAACCATTATTACGCAAAATAACCTGCCTTTCAATGCGCTTTATACCGGTAAAAATAGTTTATTGCCTAAAACACAAACAGAAACCTCACTTACTACCACTTTTTTTGCCGCCGCCCGCTTATGGAAAGGCGCTGAAGTATATTTTAATCCTGAACTATCGGGAGGGGCAGGTCTAAGCTCAACACTTGGCGTAGCCGGTTTCCCCAACGGAGAGACCTTTAGGGTAGGCGGCGTGCAGAACAAAATTTATATAGCCCGTGTGTATTTTAAGCAAAATTTTGAATGGGGGACTGAGAAAGATACTATTGATGATGATGCTAACCAGTTAGCCGGATTAAAAAGCAAACGTTATTTTTCAATCGCGGTCGGGAAATTTGGCATGGCCGATTTTTTTGATAATAACAATTTCAGCCACGACCCGCGAAGTCAATTTATGAATTGGGCTTTAATGGATAATGGCGCCTGGGACTACCCGGCGAATACACGCGGATACGTATTAGGCCTTACTGCCGAGTTGGGGCAGCCGACCTGGTCGCTCCGTTTTGCTCTTACAATGGTTACAACCCAGGCCAATCAGTCGGTTTGGGATGCTAAAATAGGGAAAGCCAATACCCAAACGGTGGAGTATGAAAAGCGGTACGAAATAGGCGGACAAAAAGGAACCTTGCGACTATTAGGGTTTTTGAATAACGGGAAATTTGGCAATTATGACGTGGCCATAGCACAGAATCCCAAAGCGCCAAATGTAGATTCGACACAGGCTTATGGCCGCCATAAATATGGTTTCGGCATTAATATGGATCAGTACCTGGCAAAGAATTTTGGCGTATTTGCCCGGGCCAGCTGGAATGATGGGCACACAGAAACCTGGTTCTTTACAGAAATTGACCGTTCAGTTACCTTTGGCAGCGAATTAAAAGGCGCTAACTGGGGCCGCCCGGATGATGAGGTTGCGCTGGCGTTCATAGCAGATGGCATATCGCCATCGCACAGAGAATATCTCGCCGATGGCGGTTACGGCTTTATAATTGGGGATGGCAAATTAAATTACGGAACCGAAATGATCGCAGAGATCTATTATAAATTAGATGCCTACAAAAAGAAATTTTTCCTTTCGCCCGATTACCAGTTTATAATAAATCCGGCTTATAATAAAGACAGGGGGCCCGTGAACGTGTTTGGAATAAGGGCGCATGTGGAGTTTTAATAAATTAAACACCATTCTGTCCGCTGTTTTTTGCCTGACAGACAATTGTTTTGTAAATGGGAGGCTGTCTGTGAAGACACAGACAGCGGAAACAGAGGAATTAAAATACAAAATCAAATTAACATTTTCCCGTTTCCTTTGTCTAACATAAAATTAACACGAAACAAATTATTTATACTTGCAGACAACGTTATTTAAAACAATGACGTTATTGACTATGAAAATGCCATTTACCACATGAAAAAATATATTCTCGCTTTATTTATAATTCCAATAGTTTGCGGCGCTTTTACGCCGGTGAATAATACGGTCACGCGGTCGGCCATCACCTTCCAGACAAAAAATATGGGCATTGGCGTTGACGGTACGATAGGAGGGTTACAGGTTAATGTACAGTTTAGCCCTGCCAATTTAGCTTCAAGCTCAATTGAAGCATCGGTTGAAGCAAATACCATCAACACAGATAATTCAAGCCGCGACGAGCATTTAAAAGGTGAAGACTTTTTTAATGTGACGCATTATCCAAAAATTACGATGAAATCGGTATCGTTCAAACACAGAAGCGGTAATAATTATACAGGCCTGTTCAACCTCACTATCAAAGGCAAAACAAAATCGATGGAGATACCTTTCACGTTTACTCAAAATGGTAATAACCTGGCTTTCAAAGGCAGCTTTAAGCTAAACCGTCTTGAATTTGGCATAGGCGACAGCAGCCTGGTCCTTTCGGATAATGTTACCGTTAATATTGATGCGGAGGTAAGTGGGTAGTTGATTAAGTTTAGATAAATATAACTTAATCAACATAATCCAACTTAATCAACTATTAACTAAACCGCGTACCTTTACAAGTATGAAATTACGGATACTTGTACTAATTAATGCTGCGGCTGTAGCAATAACCCTTTCGGCTGTAAATTATTATTTTCAGCATAGCTGGTATTATGTAGCTATAACTTTTTTAGTTACAATAATTACCAGTTTTTTTGTTTTCTATTATCTGATAGAAAAATATGTTTACTCGAAAATAAAACTCATTTACAAGCTCATCCATAACTTAAAACTTGGCCGCGACCTGCGCGATGCCCTCGGTGAACATATCAGCGCCGACCCCATTAACGATGTTGAACATGAGGTAAAGGAATGGGCCAGGGAAAAGAAAAGCGAAATTGACGAGCTCCGCAAGCAGGAAAAATTCCGACGCGATTTTTTGTCTAATATATCTCATGAGTTTAAAACCCCGCTATTTGCCATTCAGGGCTATATCGAGGCTGTCCAGGATGACGATTTTGAAGACAAAGAGCTGGCGAAGGACTTTTTAACAAAGGCTGCTAACAATGTTGACAGGCTAAGTTACCTTGTAAAAGACCTTGACGAAATATCAAAACTTGAATCGGGCGAGATACCTATTAACCTTACCCGGTTTAAGATTAACGACCTGATAAAAGAGGTTTTTGAATCGATGGAGATCAAAGCACGCCAACATAACATTAAATTAATATTCAAACAAAAATACGACGATCCGATATTGGTAAATGCCGATCGCGAGAAGATCAGGCAGGTGCTGGTTAACCTGATCGATAACTCATTTAAATACGGAAAAGAAGAGGGCAGCACCTCTGTCAGCCTGTTTGAATTGCACGACCAGGTGCTGGTTGAAGTTACTGACGATGGCATCGGAATTGAAGAAAAATACCTCCCACGCCTTTTTGAACGCTTTTTCAGGACCGATTCCAGCCGCTCAAGGCAAATCGGCGGCTCCGGTTTGGGGCTTGCTATAGTAAAACATATCGTGGAGGCCCATGAGCAAACTATTAATGTCCGGAGCACCGAAGGCTTAGGCTCCACGTTCGGGTTTACGTTACAGAAATCGAAGCAGACTTTACCTTTCCCTAACATACCTGTGCTAAAAAATTAACATTAATTTAACATTGTAAAGTTACCTTTGCGCAAACAACCCCTTAAAATGTCACTCAACAGTATATTTCAATATTTTGTACCTAAAGATAAAAAGATATTTTTTCCACTATTCGAACAGGCCGCAAAGAACGTAGTTACCATGGCAACCATATTGGTTGAGACGGTTAATTCAGAAAATTCCACTACCCGCGAGGACCTGATCAGGCAGATCGATAAATTAGAAAACAAAGGCGATGAAATAACCCACCAGATATACCTGGAGCTGGGAAAAAACTTTATTACCCCTTTTGACCGCGAGGACATACATCAGCTTGCCTCAGCCATTGATGACGTAGCTGACAATATCCAGGGAGCGGCAAACAGGATGAGCCTTTACCGCATCGACGATTTTAACGACCACATAAAAAGACTTTCTGAATTGATCCTGCAGGCGAGCGCCGAGCTGGAAAAGGCAGTAAGGGAATTAAAGGATTTGAAGAATGTAAGGGGCATTGCTGATTCATGCATTCGTATCAACAGCATTGAAAACCAGGCTGATAATGTATTTGACCGCGCTGTAGCCGATCTTTTTTTATATGAAAAAGATGCTATTCGCCTGATCAAATATAAAGAGATATTATCATCATTAGAAACTGCGACAGATATGTGCGAAGATGCGGCAAATGTTATGGAATCCATTTTAGTTAAAAACGCCTGAATACTTAATGTTCACACCGTTACTTATTGTTGTTATTTGCCTTGCGCTGGTGTTTGATTATACCAATGGCTTTCACGATGCTGCTAATTCCATAGCAACTATCGTATCAACCAAGGTGTTAACGCCTTTCCAGGCTGTTATGTGGGCGGCATTCTTTAATTTCCTGGTTTACTTTTTTACAAGGGAATATAAAGTTGCCGATACGGTATCTAAAATTGTACTGGCCCATTATGTTACGCTTCATGTAATACTTGCCGGCCTGGTCGCAGCTATTTCATGGAACCTGATCACCTGGTGGTTTGGCATACCTTCAAGCTCATCGCATACGCTTATTGGCGGGTTTGCCGGCGCGGGTATTACCAATGCGATGTATATGGGGTCGAACGGGTTAAAAGCCGTAAACATGCATTACATACTCCCCATTTTAGCCTATATCGTGTTAGCGCCGTTAATAGGTTTATTAATATCATACGCGGTAACTATAATCGTATTGTATATCGGTAAAAATTCCAGGCCTTCAATTGCCGACAGGTGGTTCCGGAGGCTTCAGCTAATATCATCGGCCGCCTTAAGCTTTGCACATGGTGGTAACGACGCACAAAAAGTAATGGGCATACTTTATGTATCCCTTTTTACAGCAAATATTATCAAAGTTGGTGCAGCTATGCCAAACTGGATACCCCTGGCCTGCTATTCGGCAATTGCGTTGGGCACCATGTCGGGAGGTTGGAAGATAGTTAAAACAATGGGGTCGAGGATAACCAAAATAACACCTGTTGAAGGGTTTTGTGCTGAAACTGCTGCTGCTATAACATTATTTTTTACCCAAAAATTTGGTATCCCCGTATCCACTACGCATACTACTACCGGTGCAATTATCGGGGTGGGGTTGACAAAAAGGTTATCGGCGGTGCGCTGGGGATTAACTATTAATATTTTTTGGGCCTGGGTAATTACGATTCCCGTTTCGGCGGTAATTGCCGGTTTGATATTTGTTTTGTTAAGGGCGGTGGCCTAATAACACAGGACTTCATCCTGTGCTGATGTATTTTGCCCTTTCAGGGCTTAAAAATTTTAAATAAGTAAATGCCGTGTCGGATTATTTGTGCAGTAGTGGCAACCCGTTTTATTCACATCCTTCTTTGTGCCAATAAATTTCTTTATTTTGGCAGGATAATACCCGACTGAATTATTGTTAGATAAAACCCCATTTAAATGAAAACTTCCCTGTTGCTGATCCCCTCCCTGGTAATATTTATTACGCTATCCAGCTTTAGCGCTGTTGATCCCGTTTCAAAGGCGGCCCAGCCCGGCATCCCTTCATCGCTCGAGATCGGCAATGGTCTAAAAGAGGCCTTGCAAAAAGGCACTTCAAAAAGTTCCGACCAGCTTTCGGCGGTTAACGGTTTCTTTGGAAATGCCGCAATAAAAATACTTTTTCCGCCGCAAGCGCAAAAAGCCGAGAAAACTTTGCGCGACCTTGGCTTCAATAAATTGTGCGACGATGTTATCCTTTCCCTAAACCGCGCAGCCGAGGACGCCGCTAAACAAGCCAAACCTATATTTATTGATGCTATCAGGCACATGACCCTGCAGGACGTAACCAATATTTTGCTGGGGCCAAAAGACGCCGCCACACAATATTTTAAACGGACAACTTCGCCTCAATTGATTGTAGCATTTAAACCGGTTATCCAGGCCAGTTTAAATAAAGTTGGCGCCACCAAATATTATGGCGATGCTGCCAATGAATATAATAAGGTTCCGTTTGTACGCAAAATGAACCCGGATATCAGTGATTATGTAACCCAAAAAGCTATCGACGGCCTGTTTTATGAGATCGCGATCGAGGAATTGAATATCCGCAAAAATATCAGTGCGCGTACTTCGCCTTTATTGCAAAAAGTATTTGCCTTTGCGGACAGCCAGCAGCATTAAATTTATTTTGCCCTGTCTATTTTATAAATTTAATCCGCAGGTTCACTTTCTCGGGTTTTCTGTTGGTATTGCCATCCCAATCCGGGCCGTCATTTATTAGGTCGATAGCCGCCTGGTCGGTTGCCTGGCTTAACCCTTTTGTTATCCTGATATCCGAGATAACTCCATTATTACCTACCATAAATGATAATTTCACAACACCAGTTTTTCCATCGGGCGAATGGGCGTTTTCTTTTAAATATTTTTTAAAACTGCCCCAACCGGCTTTTGGATGCGCATTTATCGCGGCAGGCTCCTCTGCATTGCTTTTGGGGTTGTAGTTGGTGATAACCACTTCGGCTAATGAATTGTTATTGGGTTGAAGTGAAATGGTTTTCATCGAATCGCGGCTACCCGCATTAATTTCCTGTGTCTGGTAACCAATATAGCCTACAACCAGGTTTGATCCATTATTATCTGCCGGTAATGTAAACCGGCCGTTGACATCCGTAACTGCGCCTGTACTTGTCCCCTTAACCCGAACGGTTGCGCCTGGTATTGGCAGGCCGTCATCTTTTGAAATAACCCTGCCGTTTATTACTTTTTTTGACGAAGCATAGTTCTTGTCGGCTGTTGAAATTCCAGGCAATGATTTTGGAACTATTGTTTTACCCTGGATGATCATATCCTTTGCAGGATTCGCGGCAGGAGTGTTATTGTCGGCTACGCCGGCCGCCTGTCCCTTTAATAGTTGTTCCGGGTTAGTAACCCTGGCCTTCTTTGCATTTGCTGATTCCGCACCCGAAGCTGAACCCGCTGTGTCTTTCTTACGCTTGCTGTTGTATTCCATCACTATTGACTCATTTAGCGGCGTAGTGTCATTTGGAACGGAATCTTTAATTTTGGCATCGGCTAAGTTACCAGGTGCAACAGATACAGGTTGCACTGCCATTGCATCTGCTGAGACCTGGCCGGTAACTGTTTGTACCTGAACTCTTGGGCGCGGCGTTTTCTTTAAAACCACCACAGCTTGTTTATTGGCCAATATTGTATCTACTGGTCTGGCTGGCGTAGTTTTAACAGCCGGTTTAATAAACTCCGCAATTTTAGGTGTATTGGCCGGATGATCATTGGTCAACCACCAGACGCCCACAGAACATACTATTAATACTGAAGCAGCAATGGCTATTATCCACAACGGGATAACCCGCCCCTCTTTTTTGGTGATACGCTCGTTTAAACGGCCGACCAGTTCATCCAGTTGCATCTTCTGGTCACCCCCTGCACTTTCATAGCCTTCGAGCGCATCCAATAAAAACGGGTCATCCTGTGCCAGCCGTTCAAGCCGGTGCATAGCCCGGGCATCAAGTTCCCCGTCCAGGTACTTCCTGATTTGCGATATGTCCGTCTCCCGTTTACTCACTAACTGCCTCCAGGCAAATTTTAAGATTGCGTTTACCGTTCTGGATATAGCTTTTTACTTCATTTAAACTAAAACCGGTAAGCTCCACTATTTCTTTATAACACTTTTCATTTAAATAAAACAGGTTGATGCTTTGTTTCTGTGCAGCATTGAGTTTATCCAAACAACGTTCCAAAGCCACCATAGCCGCTTCGCGGTTATTATCGTCAGGATGCAAAAAAGGTGAAAATTCCATAACATCGTCTAAACTAACCATCTCCATCTTTTTACCCGACCGCAGTTGCATCAAACAATAATTCCTGCTTAATACATAAAGCCAGCTGCGAAATTGTTTGATATCAAACTGATTTGTTTTGGTTGTCAATTCTTCAAATATGCCCATCACTGCGTCTTTTGCTTGTTCTTCGTCCTTTAAATATTTCAGGCAAACACCATAAACCAAAGGCATATATTTCTCATAAAGACGCCCTAAAAAAACCAGGTCCCCGCTTTCGCGGTAGCTGGTCAGCAGTTTATTATCGTCTGCATCATCGGGTTTAACTGGTTTATAAAAAAAGCTCATTACGGGGTGGTAAAAATAATTTTTTTTACCGGCTTATGGAAATAGGCCTTCAATCATTAGCGCTGGATTATGCACCAAACCTTTGAAATTATAAAATCGCCAAAAAAAGTTTGCTCCGCGATGGTTTTGTAATCATGCTGTTCAAAATGCATTTCAATATCGGGCAAATGTGAAGCTTCAATGTTGCAAACAACACGAAAAAATAAGATCATTGATCTTAATAAAATCCCTTGCCACCATTTACCGGTCGACTGAAAATCGCAGTTGAGCCAAAGGCCATTTGGTTTAAGCAGTAGGTGAATGTGATCATATACTTGCTGAGCGGTTTGTTCAGTAAAATTGTCGAACAAAAAGGGGGTGAACACTACATCAAAATCAGCGGCAAGGAAAATATTTTCTATCGCATCAATAATAAAAACTACCTGGTTGGCGCCTGTATTTCTTTTTTTAGACAGGGCCATCATGTTTGCAGAAACTTCCACGTAAGTGATGGTTAAACCCGAAGGACGTATGTTGGTGATCTCTTCCAATATCCATCCAGTTCCGCCGCCAACTATTAATATTTTTGAGTCGGCCCGGATGTACCGCATTAAATAAGCCTGTGCATCAATTACGGTGTTGCCGTAAACCAGGCGCGAAAGCCTGTCATAAAACGGCGCGGCATTATTAAAATTTGCGGGCATGGTGGCAGGGTAGAAAAATGTTATAATTGCTGTAGTAAGTTGAGGAGGCCGGAGAATTTCAATTAGTAACGGGGTATAACTTTTTCAACCCCTTACAACTCATTACAACCTTTACAACTTATCACAACAATAACTAATTATTCATATATTTAATTATTCTCCTCAATTGACTATTATGAAGACACTAATCACAAAGATCACATTTGCAGGCATCTTATTGCTAAATACCACTATCCTATTTGCGCAGAAGACATCGCCCGATGATAAATATAACCGGCAGGAGGTTATGATAACTATGCGCGACGGTATTAAACTGCATACGGTGATCTTCGCCCCAAAAAATCAAACGAAAAAGCTGCCATTTTTAATGCTAAGAACACCCTACGGGGTAAACGGATACCCAAGCCCGGAAAAGGACGGGTATATAAAAGATATGGCCGACGAGGGCTACCTCTTTGTTTTCCAGGATATCAGGGGCCGTTATCTGTCTGAGGGTAAATACGCAATGATGCGTTTTAGCCGCGATAAAAGTAACCCCAAGGCAATTGATGAAAGCAGCGATACTTATGATACCATCGACTGGCTGCTGAAAAACATACCAAATAATAACGGTAAAGTGGGCATGTACGGTATTTCGTACGACGGGTGGACAACCATCATTGCTGCCAGCGACCCGCACCCGGCCCTGGTTGCAGTTTCGGAACAGGCAACTCCGTCGGATATGTTTATGAATGATGACCTGCACCATAATGGCGCTTTCCGTTTAAGCTATGCTTTTGAATATGCTTTTATGGAAGAAATATCAAAAACCGATTCGCTTTATCAATTCGGCAACTACGATACTTACGATTGGTACTTGAAATTGGGGCCGCTATCAAACATGAATAAAAATTATGTGCATGGCAAACTCCCCAGCTGGAACGACTTTACTACACACCCCAATTACGATGCTTACTGGGAAAAACAATCCCTTGATTCGAGGCTTGATTCACCACGATTAGCGATCCAGCATGTTAGCGGGTGGTGGGACCAGGAAGATATGGTTGGCCCGCAGGACGCTTACCGGGCTTTGGAAAAACATGATGCGAACCATAAGAACTTCATCGTGCTTGGCCCATGGAGGCATGGCGGCTGGGCAGGCGGCGATGGCAAAAGCCTTGGGAATATTAAATTCGATGACCAGGCTACCGCCAGTTATTTTAGAAAGGAAATTCAGGCCAAATGGTTCGCATGGTATTTGAAGGGCGAGGGAGATGGTAAATTCGCCGAAGCCATATCGTTCCAGACGGGATCAAATGAATGGAAGAATTATACAGCCTGGCCGCCTAAAGAAGCTGTAGCCAAAAACATATATTTTCATGCCAACGGTAAACTTTCATTTGAAAAACCTGGTGCTGCAGAAGCTAAAGCATTCGACAGCTATGTATCCGACCCTTCAAAGCCGGTACCTTATCGCGCAAGGCCGATTGAAGAAACCTATGGACCGGGGTCAAGATGGTATTTCTGGCTTACCGAAGACCAGCGTTTTGTAGATAACCGCCCCGATGTTTTAACCTGGCAAACAGATACCCTAACCAAAGATGTTACCATTACAGGAGACGTAACAGCAAAGCTTTATGCTGCAACATCAGGCAGCGATGCGGATTGGGTAGTAAAGCTGATAGATGTTTACCCGCAGGAATATAAAAAAGAACCAAAAATGGCTGGCTATGAATTGATGATTGCCGATGATGTATTCAGGGGCAGGTTCAGGAAAAGCTTTTCAAACCCTGAACCCATTACACCCGGCAAAGTTGAAGCATATACCATCGACCTGCATGGCGCTGACCACGTGTTTAAAAAGGGGCATAAAATAATGGTGCAGGTACAAAGCACCTGGTTCCCGATCATCGACCGCAACCCGCAAAAGTATGTGCCTAATATATTCGAAGCAAAGGGAGAAGATTACCAGTCGGCCACGCAAAAGATATTTCATTCGGTGAATTTTGCGAGCTGTATTGCGTTGCCCGTGGTGGAGTAAACTAAAACCCAAGTACCTTTTCCATGTAAAACATTCTTTCTGCGTAATGTTTGCCTTCGAACCCGGCTATAAATTCTAAAGGGAGAAAGACCTCGGTTCTTAAAGGTATACCGTGGTTTCTCGCAGGCAGCCAGTTCTTGCATTTTGCCAACGCTGTTAACAGCGCATCTTTTAACTCGGGTCCGGCAGTACCTGTAACCACCTGGTGGCTCAGATTGCCGTCCTTTTCAACAACGAACGTAACAACGACACTATCCAGCGATACTTTCTTCCCGTCCGGCCCGCGCGGGACAATTAGATGGTCTTTAAGAACATTAATAAAAACGATCGGCCCCTGCTTATAGTCGGCTTTTTCTATTTCCTTTTTGTATGGGTAAGCGGTTCCTTCCTTATCATAACCAACACCCGAGACTACCAAGTCGTTTTTGTAGATGGCTGTATATTTTATGGAATCGGGGCTCATAACTTTCCCATGCCATTCTCCATCTGCCACGCCTTTTTTAACAGGACCGGCGCGTACAATATCTTTAAAATTTTTATCATATACTAACCACTGGCCATTCCCCTCTTTGCAAATTGCGATCCCTTTCGAATCAAAGCATTCCCAAAAAAGCGTCTTAATATCATCTGCGGACGAACCATGTTTCATAGTACAATAGGGATTGCCGTTGAGGTAAAAAAGATATTCCATTCCTACCTTTGTGGCGCCGTCCCATTTGACAATACTTTGCCTCTTACCGTTTTCAAAAAAAGTTACGGACTCACCGGTTAGCCGAATAGTTCTTTTGTTAAAATCATTATAAAATAGAGTATCTGCTTTTCCTATAAGCTTAATCTTGCCACTTTTGTAATAATCCCTTACATTACGCCTGTTGTCACCGGAATCAGGCGGGGTTATAATTCTTATGAAATCGGCGCTATCCAACAGGGCTACTGGTATCGGGAACCCCTCCATGGCTTCTTTATAATAAACTATGGTAGTGTCCGTGTTCTGACATTTTGCAATATCTGCAAACATTAAATTTAAGGCAGCAAAAAATATATACTTCAGTATTTTAGGATAATGCCAGGTGGTTTTGATAACAAACGACATAAACACGCAGTAATTGTAAAACACAATTTAAGATTTATTTTTAATTTTTTTGGATCAGGTATCTGATAAACAGGTTTAAGAAATTACATCAGCCCCCAAACCCGGTTAAACAATAGCAGCATCAAATACTGTAATATCAGCACCCCATCAATGAAGAAAAAATAGTAATACTCATTCTTTTCCCATTTTGATTTAAAAATAAGCCAGCCGGCTAAAACAGCGGTGATGGTTAATGCGAAGAAATCAGCGGTAAAACCTCCGTTCCTAAAAAGGAATAGTAAAACAACGTACCCGGCAAGTAATACCTGGCAAAATAAATAAGCATTTTTTTCGCCCCACATTACGGGGACGGTTTTTAAACCCGATTGGCGGTCTTCAAATAGGTCGCGTATATCAAACGGCACGGTAAGTGCAGCAATGAACAAAAATCGTTTGGCAATCAGGATGGTCATATCGCGCATGGACACAGTTGTTATGTGGAAATGTTGCGCTTCCATTATGGGTAATAAAACGGTGCTCATCGTCCACACCAGCGTTATCAGGAATTGTTTTAAGCCGGGGATATTGCGCAATCCAAATTTTTGACCTCCTAAACTGAATATAGGTATGCTGTAGCAAAAGGATATGATGCTCAAAAAAACCATCAGTATCCTTGACTCTATCGATATTAAAAAGAACAATGGAATTAATGAAAGCAGCGATACAATGGTAAAGGTTACCATCAGCCGGTAGTGTGAAAAAAACCACCGTACACGTTTGTACTCTGATTTTTCAGGCTCTGTTGGCTTTGTAAGTAATATGCTGAAATTATAAATACCCAGTGTAGAGGTAAAAAGCAGCCAGTTCACGGTGAAGACAGGTTTTGCCCCGATCAAATAAAATGTAACAAGACCTTGCGCGACCGCACAAAGGGCCATAAAAACATTACTGAAAAGCAGAAAATCAAAAACCGGCTGAAATACTCTTTTCATCTTTACTAATGATGTTCTGGCCTGGCCCATCTTTTGTTTTTAAACCAGGTGAGGGGCAGTTGCGGCTTTTAATTCAAATATCGTAATCTCCGGCAATATTCCAACCCTTCCGGGAAATAAGAATCCAAAACCAACATTCACATATAATTGCTGCGGGCCGTCGTGATAAAAGCCCGCCCATTCTTTATAAATATACTGGATCGGGCTCCATTGAAAATTTTCTGTTTGCACACCCAGCTGCATCCCATGCGTATGGCCCGAAAACATAACATCAATTTGCGGGTATTTGGGTAATATTTCCGCCCGCCAATGCGTAGGATCATGTGATAGCAGCAGCTTTACGGGTAAATCATCCGTATTCCTGGCAGCAAGGTCCATTCGTCCATGTTTTGGAAGCCAACTAAATTCCCCCCAGTTTTCAACCCCCAGGATGCCAATTTCGTCCCCGTTGACTTTTAAACGCCGGTTTTCGTTCATCAGCAAATCCCAACCCATATTTTTATGCATCGCAATTAAATTGAGAAAATTTTTCCTTTTGGCTGCAGCGTCGGGCCAATGCGCATAATCTCCGTAATCGTGATTGCCCAAAGAAGAATATACACCAAGGGGGGCTTTAACTTTGCTAAAAATGTCAAAATAAGGAATCATTTCATTACTAAATGCATCTACAAGGTCACCTGTAAAAAATATAAGGTCAGCTTTTTCACGCATCAGCATTTCAACTCCGCCAAGAACTGCTCTTTTATTAGAAAAATTTCCGGCGTGTGTATCAGATATTTGTCCAATTTTAATCCCGTCAAACGATTTCGGCAAATTGGGGAGATAAAGGATATGGCGTTTCACATGATAGTCGTAAAGGCCGCTTCCCATGTTAAGCTTTAATGCCGCCAGCGGAATAGCGCCTGCCAGAAGCCCGGCCTTAACCAGGAATTCCGACCTGGGAATAGCATGCGTACCCTGTACTTCCTGTTTTTCGGAAGGGGCTTTTTTAAACCGGTTAATAAAATAGATCCCAAATCTTCGCAGATCATCTACTAATATAAATGGAATAAATGATACTTTAAACAAAAGGACCAGGAAAAATGGCAAAAGAAAAATCATGCGGATACCAAACTCTGCTCTTGAATAAATAACAAATAGCATACCCGCTATTATTAAAACAGAAACTACCCAATAAGTGGTAATAAATGATTTTTTATCAAGGAAGCGCCACTTTTTCGAAATTCCACGTATGCCGTTCAATACGTAAAAATCAATCAATAATAGTCCCGGAACCCATAGGATTACGTTAGGGTTTTGTATGACGGTAACCAGGATAAAAGCTTTAATACCGATCATCATCCAGGTCGTCTTCATCTGGCTGCAGGTTAAACAGGCTGTTAAACATATCCGAAAAAGCGAACCCGTTATCAAGGAAACCCTTGTTTAATTGCGAAAATTCCGACAGGCCATGCAAAACAAATTCCATTAACAACAATTCCTGGTTTTCTGTCAGACGGGGGTGAAATTTTTTAACCAGCGCCTTTAACCCGCTAACTGAATTTAAAGCTTTTTTGTACTCAAACAAAGGTAATTCATCAATAACCGACAGGTTATGGCCGTCGCCAAACCAATTGATAATTTCGGCGTAAGGATTCGGCGCTTTCGCCTTTTTTGTCTTTTCAGGATCTGGGAAAAATTGCAGCAACAGGGTTTTAATGGCTTTGCCGATCAGGATATTTGCCACTTTGCCGGGGCCTTCGAGCTCACCTTCATAAACCAGTTCAATTTTGCCGGTAATTGCAGGGATAACACCGAGGAAATCGGAAATACGCACAAAAGTGGTCTTTTCGTTATTCAAAAGCATGCGCCTTTCGGCGTTGCTTACGAGGTTTTCAAAGGCAGAGATAGTTAAACGGGCGGATACCCCGGATTTTTTATCGATGTATTCCGAGTTACGTGCTTCAAAAGCAATTTGTTCAACCAGATCTTTTACCAAAGCATCGGTTTCAATGTTTGCACGCTGTTCGGGCGTTAAAGATGCTTCTTGCTGTGTAATTTTGCGGGAGATCTCCACCGAACGCGGATAATGCGTAAGTATCTGGCTTTCTATCCTGTCTTTTAACGGCGTAACAATGGAACCGCGGTTGGTATAGTCTTCAGGATTAGCTGTAAATACAAACTGGATATCAAGCGGCAGGCGTAGCTTAAAGCCACGTATCTGTATATCCCGTTCCTGCAGGATATTAAATAAGGATACCTGGATACGCGCCTGCAGGTCGGGCAGTTCGTTGATCACGAATATTCCCCGGTGGGCGCGTGGTATCAGCCCAAAATGGATCACCCGCTCATCCGAGTAAGTAAGTTTCATGGTGGCTGCCTTAATAGGGTCAACGTCACCGATCAGGTCGGCGACAGTAACATCAGGTGTAGCCAATTTTTCGGTATAACGTTCGGAGCGGTGAACCCAGGCAATCGGGGTTTCATCACCTTTGGTGCTTACCTCATGATGCCCGAACCATGATATGGGATTTAACGGATCGTCGTATAATTCCGAGCCTTCGATATAAGGCACATATTCATCAAGCAGATTTACCAGTATGCGGGCTATGCGTGTTTTAGCCTGCCCGCGTAAACCCAGCAGCAAAATATTGTGACGGGAAAGGATGGCAGTTTGCAGATCGGGAATAACCGTATCTTCAAAACCGATGATCCCTTCAAAACCTCCCTCGCCTTTTTGCAATTGCATGATCAGGTTTGCCCTTAATTCATCCTTAACCGACCGGCTTTTATAATCCGTTCTTTTTAATTGTCCAAGGGTTTTTATATCTGTTTTAGTCATTTGTCATTAGTCATTTGTCATTGGCGCCGGATCGGTTAAAGATCACTTATGGCCCAATGAATCGTTTGTTAATTGTTTTAATCTGCACATCCGCATATTTGCATATCTGCACATCTATGTGTTATTACTCACCTCAATCAGGTTTTGGTCAGGATCGCGGAAATAGACTGAAGTTACTTTGCCGGTTGCACTCGGGCGCTGGATCATTCCCTCTATTTGTATATTTTTACTTTCAAGCTCAGTTTTTATCTGCTCCGCAGATTCAGTTACCACAAAGCATATATCAATCGGACCAGGCGCCGGGGTTTCCAGGTCAAATCCCCTGCCTTTTTGATGAATGGTCATTCTTTGGCTGCCAAACTTTAAAACCCTCTTTCTTGCCGAAATCAGCTCAACCTCCATGCCCAATATATCCTGGTAAAAATCGCAGGTCTCGTCAATATCCTTTACTTTTAAAATCAGGTGGTTAACGCGTTCTATAGTCATTGGTCATAAAATGTATTTACTTAACAAAGTCTTTACGTTCAGCCTTTGCTTTTTAGCGCCTCCTAAACGGCGAAGCCCTCACTCATCCTCCCCGGTAGAGAGGACTTTAAAAAAAGACCAAAAGCTAAAAGTCTCCCCTACCGGGAGAGATTATTCACGTTTTAATTGTTTTTCAAAGGCGTGAATGAAGGCTTTGCCGTTTAGAGGGGGCTTAATCACCTCACAGTTTTTCTCCTGTTGCGGATATAGTCCTCAAAAATATATTCCCCCAAACCGTTCAGCGAGCTGTAAAACGCTTTGCCGCCGTTTGTTTCGGTAAATTTACGAACAAATTGCTGCAGGTAAGGGTCTTTCGCGATCATAAATGTAGTGATCGGTATTTTAAGCCGCTTGCACTGCGCAGCCATGTTGAGCGTTTTATTAACCACTTTACGATCAAGCCCGATGCTGTTTTTATAATATTTTGTCCCCTCTTTTAAGCAGGTGGGCTTGCCATCGGTGATCATAAATATCTGCTTGTTGTGGGTTTTACGCCTCCGCAGCAGGTCGGTAGCCAGTTCCAAACCGGCGTAGGTATTGGTATGATAAGGGCCAACCTGTAAATAAGGCAGGTCCCGCAAGGCAATTGGCCAGGCATCGTTGCCAAAAACTACAATGTCTAAGGTATCCTTTGGATACTTGGTACGGATAAGTTCAGCCAGCGCCATGGCAACTTTTTTTGCGGGGGTTATCCTGTCCTCGCCGTAAAGGATCATCGAGTGCGAAATATCGATCATCAGCACGGTGGAGGTAAGGGTTTTATAATCCATTTCCTCTACCTCCAGGTCGCGCTCGGTCATCATAAAATCGCCGATGCCGTGGTTAACCTGGGCGTTATGGATAGACTGCGTCATGTTGATCTGGTCGGCGCTGTCGCCAAACTCAAATTCGCGGCGTTCGGCATTCTTTTCGTCGCCCTGGCCTGATTGCGGCGAACGGTGGTTGCCCTTCCCCGATTTTTTCAGCTTGCCGAATATCTCTTCCAGCGCCGACTGCCGGATGCTTTGCTCCGTTTTGGCGGTGATCCTGAATTCGCCTTTTTCATTGTCTTCGGTCAAAAAGCCTTTCTCTTTCAGCTCGTCGATAAAATTACCCATCCCGTACTCGTTATTGGTAATATTATATTGCTTATCGAGCTCGTTCATCCAGGCCAAAGCTTCGCCTGCATCGCCCGATGTATAATTAAGCAATTCCAGGAATAATTTTAACAGATCCTCAAACCCGCCTTTTGGAATTTGACTGGGTTTAAACTTCGAAAATTCAAAACCGCGCATACGATACCCTTTCTGATATAAAGAAACGGATAATTTTTTTCAAAAGTTTGAGATGAGGGTAAATTAATGGAATTGTTATGAAAGTATGACAAACCCCCTGACCCCCTGAAGGGGAACCTTAATCCTTTGATGCAGTTTCCAATTCTAATAATGCAAGTAATTTGGTTTGTTTGTCAATCCAAAAATACCGTCGCCAGCCTTTATCGGTTTTTTGATCTTCTTGCATGAAAATCTTTTGCCTCACACGACCGCAATAAAAAAAAGCTTCTTCGTAACCGCCGTCGACCACCATTGGAGGATTAAATTTGTGCTTTTTCTGCATTGCCACTTCATGCCGATCTCTTTTAACCAAAATGGGGACAATGGAAAGAAAATAGCCAAGAGATTTAATGTCTTTTAATTCTTTCTTGATAGGCGGATAGCTACAATTAAAGGTTAACGAATAGTATTTGTTGTTTTGTTTATAAATAATCTCATTTTCTCTTTGGGTCCAGCTGTTCTCGACTTCGCATTGATGAGTTGGTAACGTATCTGTTGGTTTTCTTAATATCGCACATTCACCACAATATGCATGATAATATTCGATAGTATCAATACGCTTTTTTTGCAAAGAGTCAACGGTATGTGATGCCCATTTTTTTAAATTGACTTTTTGAGCATAGCTGCAATTTATGCTTACTGCAATAAACAAGAAACATAAAAGGCGGAGTTTCATTTTAATCAATAAAAATTATAAAATACTTTCATCATAAACCGGGTTCGCCCCCCTCTTCCCCGCCACAAAAGCCCCAATTTTGCAGGCTTTTTCAATGATCTGCGGCATGGGCTGCCCTTTTAACAAACCGGAAACAAAGGCGGCTAAAAAGGAGTCGCCGGCGCCAACGGTATCTACTACTTTTACTTCAAAGCCGGGGTGCTCATAAAATTCATGGTCATGCCATACAATGGCCCCGTTTTCGCCGCGGGTAACGCAAATGGTTTTTGAATGGTATTTTTTTTGAAACTCAATGATGTTTTCTTCCAGGTTCCCGGTATTGCTGCTCATTAACAGGGCCGCTTCATCCTCATTCATCTTTATTACATCTGCACCCGCCACAAGGGTTTCAATGGTTGATAAAGTATAATGCGGCGGCCTCAAATTCACGTCAAATATCTTAAGTGCCGTGGTTTCATTTAACAAATCTCGCAGCGTATCACGGGTGGTCACGTCGCGGCAGGCCAGGCTGCCATAAACAATAGCTGATGCTTGTTCCGCAGCACGGGTGAGGGCTTTTTGCGGCTGGATATTGTCCCATGATACAGGCTGCGGGATAATATAGGTGGCCTGGCCATCCTTATCCAGTTGAACGGTAACCTCGCAGGTTGGGAGTTTGTCATCGAGTTGGATAAGGTCGCTGTACAAGCCGTTTGCTTTTAAAAATTCAACCAGGCTATCGCCGGAGGCGTCGGTACCAACGCGGGTGGCAAACTGCACATCACAGCCTTGCTGAACCAGGTGCCGGGCCACATTCATGGGCGCGCCGCCGGCTACCTTTTCATCGCCAAAGGTATCCCATAGTATTTCGCCGAAACAGAGGATGTAGCTCATTTTAGGTGAAAGGTTAAAGGCTAAAGGTAAAAGGTTTTTCGGGGAAATTTATTTAAAATCCATTATAAAGAAGATACGAGATGTGAGATTTGAGACAGGATGTTATGGATGCACCATTAAGCTATTTGCCTAACCGCCAGTTGCAGCTTCTTTGCGCCACCGCTAAAGCTAAAGGCGGCACGCGGTCGGACTTCCGGACTTTACTGACTTCCGGACTAAAAAAACTAATCTCTAATCTCCGACCTCTCCGAAGGAGTCCTTCGGACTAATCACTACTTATTATCCGATTCCACAATATCGCCGCTGTCAATACGGCTTCTTTTTACGGGTAAAATTACTGTTCCGCGGTATAATTTGTAATCGTTGAAATATGATGGGACACCTTCCGCAGCCAATTCCTTAGGGCTGTTGATAACTGTGTAATGAAGGCGCGGGTATATGGCATCGCCAGAGAAACCTACATTGCCGATCTGTTCGCCGCCCTTCACCATCTGGCCAACCCTAACTGTTATGGTTCCCTGTTCCATGTGCTGCATTACACTGTATTCGCCGTTGCCGTGGTCAATGATCACGTAATTGCCCATTCCTTTTGGATCAGCATTCGGGGCCAGTTTTGGCGATTGAATAACTTTGCCTTTAAATTCGTTATCGGGTATATTATTTTGCATTTCAATGATCCTGCCATCCGAAGGGACGTAAACCGGTTTTCCAAAAACGTACCAGTTTTCTTTTTTAAATGGCGAGCCGTTATACATGCTCCCGTTTTCGTCAATACTCATCAGGTCGTATGCGTAGCGGTTTGAATTTTTGGATGATGTGCCATCTGTCTTTCCGTCAGCAATATCATTCGGCGACCTGCGGTGGTCAGAGTAAAAATCATGCCCTTCCCAAACAATTATTTTGCCTTTTAGCGGGAGATGATATTCGTTTTTTGCAATATAAACCTGCGGGGCGATCATTTTTATGACCGATGCGTCAAAATCCATGGGCAGCCGGTGCTTGTTTTTCTCAATCTGCTGCGGGCTGTCTGCATAATTAAAATAAAAACCATATTTTAAACTGGCTACGGTTACATCGGGCGTGAACGTATGAAAGGGGTTGAAAATACTGATCGATTCGCCCGGCTTTATTACCGTGTTGCCTAACACATCGATACCAGGCGATTGCCCGCTATGATCTATAAATTTGCGCTGTACGAGTTTACCGGTGCCGTCCATCACGGCTATTTCTATCGAATTCAGCTCAAGTACGCGCTTGGTTTGGTTTTTAATAACGATATCAAAATTTAAATAATACCCATGAATATCTTTTTCTATAAGCGGTTTTTCGGGGCTTATTTTTATTGATGCGACTTTTGAGGTATCAACTTTCGGATCCTTGTCAGTGGAAGTAATGGCACTGCTTTTAAAGCTATTGACAAACAATAAAAAGCATATTAAAGCTAAATTTTTAAACATTGGACAGGTTTTTAATGTATCAGGTTCATTAATGCCTTTGCCGTCGTTTTCTTAGATAAAAATGTAAAACATTGGCAAAGGCGTTTAAACAATCCCCCGTTTATACGCTAATGACCATTTAATGTTACATGAAAGGAATTTATGGAAGCGGTCCCGATAGGTTATTGTGATACAGGGCGTTTAGGCCGGGTTTCTCAACCCGGCTTTTGTAGAAGCTTCAATAAAATTCTCCGACGGCAGAAACTGATGCAGCGTTAACCGGCGCAAGGGGGCTCCGATGGAGCCAAATAATCCGGATTATGTTATTCTATAAACACGTGACTCCTATGGAGTCAAATCAGCAATAAAAACAGAACATAGACTCGGTAGGAACTTCCCGTTAATAAAACTAAACGAAAGTTAACGGCTCCGGCAGAAGCAAGTAATCCAGATCATGTTGTTCTATAAACATGTGATTCCAATGGAGTCAAACCGGCAAAAAAAACAGAATATGGGCTCCGTAGGAGCTCCCTGTTTATAGAAAATTAAACGAAAGTTGACGGCTCCCGCAGGAGCCTCCTCTATCAAGCCTGTTTTGAACCGGCAATACCCAAAAAATGATTTTAATAAGTTTGCATAGTGCGAGGCGGGCAACTATAAACCTTTATCCTGGCTCCTGACTCTCTTCTCCCAGTTATGGCTTAAAAAAGTCGAGGTTTTTTGTTTTGAGGAGAAAGATAGGGTAGGCTGCCAAAAATGCCCCGCATAAGGCTGCGAGTATGAGCGCTTTGGTAGTTACCTCCAGGTTTACAGCAATATTAAAGCTTCCTAAACCGATTGGTAAGAACAGGAATATGGCAGTGAATAGGCCCGGTGAGAATTTTCTTTTTGAGCGGACATAGGGAACTATATGAAAAACTATAGCATTCACCACCATTAACGCCGGAAAGATAAGGCTGAAGGTTGGGTGCGACCAGCCAACCTCTGCACAGGCAAAACCGAAAACCAGCATAGCTGCATTTGTTACATAAAAACTGTTCCAGTCCGTTTCGAGTTTCTGGATTTTCTGCGCCCAGGTTTTCCAATCATAAGTGTATTCTTCCAGTATATGTAACGCATAGGCTGCCAGGGCGATCCAGAAAATGTAATCAGATTTCATCAAAAAGGGTTTTAATTTTTGAAGATAGGGAATTTTATTCGATAAATGGGAAATAAGTTGAAGTCGGAAGTCAAAGGTGCTCTGTGTTCTTTTTACTTTATACCTCAGACCTCTGACTTCCGATTTCCGATTTATTCCAGCACCCCGAATTTACCGGACTGAAATTCCTGGAAAGCTTCCTGCAACTCACGCTGCGTATTCATTACGAATGGGCCGTATTGCGCTATCGGCTCATTAATAGGCTCACCGCTCAATAATAACAAAACGCTATCCTGACCGGCGCTTATGCTTATTTCTTCCCCTTCGTTCTTAAACAAAACCAAATCGTGCTGGCCTGCTTTTTCACCGTTAACTGTAATTTCTCCTTCCACCACCAGCAAAACTGTGTTATGAGTAACAGGGATAGTGGTAGTTAAATTACCGCCGCTGTTTAAACGAATATCAAACATATTTACCGGTGTGAAAGTTGTGGCGGGGCCCTTATGTCCGTTAAAAGAACCGGCAATAACATTTACCGAACCGGCATTATCAGCCAGTGTTACTTTCCCCATCTGATCGGCAGTTATGGCCTGGTATTGTGGATCGGCCAGTTTATTTTTTGCGGGCAGATTTACCCAAAGCTGTACCATTTCAAACGGGCCGCCTTTTTTCGAAAACTCCTTTTCGTGGTATTCTTTGTGCAATATGCCTGCGCCTGCTGTCATCCATTGTACATCGCCGGGATTAATTACGCCACTGTTACCTGTACTGTCGTGATGGGCCACGCTGCCTTTGTAAGCGATGGTGACGGTCTCAAATCCCTTATGGGGGTGCACATCAACCCCGCGAAGATGATCTGAAGGGCCAAAATCATATTCGGCATTAAAATCCATCAGCAAAAAAGGGCTTACTCTTTGCTGGGTGATCTGTCCGTTTGGGAAATAATTAAAAACCCTGAACCCATCGCCTACCATACCGGGCCGTGCGGGGCGGCTATATATTTTTTCTATTTGCTTTTTCATTTTGATTTATCCTTTCATACAAAAATACGGCGAAAGTGTCGCAAGAAGCATTGATGTAGGTTAAGAAATAAGCTACCTGGCGACCGCCTCATCAACCAAACCCTTCAATTCCACATACCGCTCATGCCGGCCGGTGTTTCTTATATAATAGGTCATCATAAAGGCAGCATATTTTTTGTCGTTATTTATCCATGGAAAGCTGCCAAACAAACCGGGGCTGGTGACTATCGGGCCATCCATTGTCCATTCGCCGTAGCCATAGCCAAAATCCCCGGCTTCTTCGGGTTTGTAGGCAATTTTTACATCGGGCATGCATCTGTTCACCTGCATTTGAGCTACACTGTTTTCGCTCAAAATCCTTTTATTATTAAACATGCCCCTGTTCAATAGCATCACCAAAAAGTTCAGATAATCTTCGGTAGTGCTTATCGCCCCGCCTGCCGGGAGCGCGACCTTTCCTTTGCCAAAATCCGTGTTTTTCATATTCAGCGGTGCTGCAATTCTTTCGGCAAACAGGGTTTCGAAACTTTTGCCGGTTATTTTTTCCAGGATGGCGCCGGCGATCTGTAGTCCAGCATTGCTGTAATGAAATGTTTTTCCCGGCTTGCCCTCCATCGGCATATTGGCTATTTTTTCAATCGATTCATCCATACTGGCGGCATCCCTTACATCTTCAATACTTTCGCGTAGTTCAGGGGCTTTTATTCCTGTTAAATGCGACAGGCATTCGCTGATGGTGATGTTCCCTTTACCATGCTGCGCGAGTATAGGGAGATATTTACCAACGGTGTCGTTGAGCCGCAATTTGCCTTCGTCAACAAAAGTCATCACCAGGGCGGCGCTTAGCCATTTACTGCAACTGGCAATGGGCAAGCGCATCGATGGCGTAAAATCGTCGAGGTCGGCAGTTTTGCCCTGCCTCCGGGCCATAAATTTATTGGCCATTTTTTGCTTCGGATTCATTGCATTTACCGCATGCGAATAAACAACCTGCCCGTTTTGCCACACCATCAAAACAACGCGCCCGCCCATTTCGCGTGCGTGATCGTCCAGCCAGGCATCGGTTTTTGCAGGATTGTATTGTGCACTTACCTTTCCGCAAAAAAGTAAAAGCAACGCAATTATTGTCACTTTATAAAAGTTCATAGAAATTTATAATTTGCTTTCGTAAACTTAATAAAATACCCTTGTAGAGGCAATATTTTGCGCCCCGGACCCCTGATTTTCTGAAATTAACCGCGAGCGCTATCATTCGCTCTGAGACGCAAAATATTGCGTCTCTACAAAATTCTTTATAAAATTATTTTTAGACAGCGTCTTGAAAAGAATCGTACACGAACAGTTTTCGCTGCCATTTAAAACGTCCCGCCAAATCCAATATAAAAACTCCTGCCAATAGAAGGAATGATCCCCGGGCCCGGGTATTCAACCGTGCGTAAGGTAAAGTACTTTTCATTTGCCAGGTTATTGACCCCAAATTTGATATGATAGTTCTTTATTTTTAAAGTACTTGACCAATCCATCACTGTATAAGCAGGCATTACACCCACTTCTGCATCCGGGCTGAAAACTGTGTTATTTGCATCGGTATATGATTTGGCCGTATTGCTGAAAAGAAAAGTGCTTGAAATTTTTCCTATTGCATAAGTTATTCCAAAGCGTTCGATCGTCGGCGGGGCAAATTCAGCATAATTGCCTTTGTACAAGCCGTTGATGTATTTGGCATCATCATAGGCAAAAGAGTTAAAGAAAGAAACGGAGCCCGCCTTGGGATTAGCGGTAAATAACTTAGTTACATTCAGCTCAACATACGATTCGAGCCCTATATGCGTGGCATCCCCGACGTTGGTTTCAAAGTAGGTGGCGTTGTCGCCCGCGTTCATCGTTTCGATGGCTATAGTATGATTAAAGGCCATAAAAAAACCGCTGACATCGAAAGTTAAATATTCTTTTATGTTACCCCTCCAGCCAAGGTCGAGGTTATAGCCGGTTATATCTTTTAAGTTAGGATCGATTTTGGCGTCTACATCCAAACCCATGGGGTAAAGGAACGAGTATTCGATTGGCCGGTAAGCCTGCGACAAGTTTGCATAGATATTGGTGGTTCTTGATGTCTTATACTGCATGCCTAACCCTGCCAGCGGGATAAAGCGGGATTTGCTCTTATTTACATTTATGTTGTAAGTACCGGTACTATCCAGCACATAACCCGCCGCGGTCGACCTGATATATTCAATCCTCACGCCGGGCACAATGGAAAGTTTCTTGCCCACACGGAAAATATTTTCAACAAAAGGCGCTGCGTTAAGTGTTGTAAATTTAAGGTCGTTTTCATAAGTGCCGCCATAATTGGTGAAATCGGGGTCTATATCTGTGGAGCCCTCGCCGCCTTCCTGCCGTTCCATCCAGCCATCATAAAAGCGTAAGCCGGCCCCAAGTGTTTGCTCCCTGCCGCCAATTTTATAATTGCTCAGCAGGCGTATTTCGGTGGTTGAATTTCTGAAATATTCCTTCTCCACTTCCCGTGGTACGTAGCTATTGGTAACCGTGCTAATGCTATCGGGTGTTTCCGGGCCGCCGTCTTCATTTCGCCATACAATACTGCGCGCGCTGATATTTAGCGCGGACTTCAATGACAGCGTTGTGTTGTCAGATATTTTCCAGGCAGATGTAAGTGCGAGAATGTTCCATGGGGTAACCAGCCAGTTCCGCGCGCGGTAGGATGAGTTTGGGTTCTGGTTAAATTCAGCATCATCGAGGCCGCCCGGCAAATGCAGCAGGTTGCGGAGTATCGAATACTCTATACCTATTTTGAAGCGGTCATTTGGCCGGTATTCGAGCCTTGCAAAACCGGTACCCTGCTCCAGTTGCGAATTCTTCCGCCACCCTTGTGCGTATTCGCCCTCAACAAATGCATAATAATGCCATTTCTTAATGGTTCCGCTTACTGAATTGAACATATTGATCAAACCAAAGCTGCCTGCAGTAAAATCGGTAGTAAATTCAAATGGTTTGTCTTCGGTGCCATTTTTTACGATATAATTTACAACACCGCCAAACTGCGGTCCAAACTGCAGTGACGAAGCGCCGCGGATCACTTCAACCCTGTCAATAGCTTCGAGTGGAGGCAGATAATACGACTCAGGATAGCCATAGATATCACCTGCTATATTGTAGCCGTTCTGGCGCGTATTTGTTTCAATACTTTGGGTAGGATTCAACCCCCGGAAACCAATGCCGTTTGAAGGGAATCCGCTTCCTTCGGTTTCTGAATAGTTGGAACCCGGCACCCTACCGAGCGTTTGCCGCGGATTATCCTGCGCAGTATTGGCATCAATGCTGTCGAGAACGACCACTTCATTTTTTTGTGCGGAATAGATCACATTATCGTGTGTCTCGTTTAGATAGCCCATTCCCTTAAGGGATCTGTAGCCTTTTATAACTACCTCCCTTAACTCGTTTGCGTTTTGTTGAAGGATGATACTAGCCACAGTTATTTCCCCTTGTGTTACAGTCACCGGCCTTTGTTCCAGTTCATATCCTATAAGTGAGAAGGTAAGCGTAAAAGTTCCGGGATCGTTTTTTAAGAAATATTCCCCTTTTTTATTTGTTGAAACTGAAAGCGGGGAATCTTTTATGGCGATTACGACGCCTGGCAGGCCATTGCCATAGGTATCGGTTATTTTTCCTTTAATGCCAGTTTGGGCCCGTGCTATACCTGCATGAACTGTTAAAATCGCTATACAAAGCGTGCAGAAAATAGATTTTAGTGATTGCCAGTTAGTATGTATGTTTCCAATCATTTTTATTTAGACTAATTAAAAACAAAAATAGACTTATTTAGATTGATTCCAAATAACATTTACGAAATAATGATAAATAATTTCGGAGAGGCTAAAATCATGTGTTTTTCAGTAGCATTATTGTTATAATGATATGAATGAACGACATTAATTTTTGTGTAATTTCATCGATATTTGAATGGCGCCATCTGCAACGCCAAACTTGTAAACCCAATAAATTGAATAAACCATAAAAATCATGGAAGAATCACGCCGTACTTTTATAAAGCAGGCCACCCTGGCCAGTGCCGGGGTATTGCTGGCCAGGACCGCCTGGAGCGCAAAAAGCTATAAACGCATTATCGGCGCTAATGATCGTGTGCGGGTTGGCGTTGTGGGCTTTTCCGACAGGCATAAAAGCTCACATATCCCCAGCTTTATGAACCATTATAAGGAGCTTAATTTCGAAGTTGTGGCTGTTTCAGATATATGGAACAAGCGGAGGGAAGAAGGCGCGGCAATTTGGAAAGGAAAAATGCAAAATGACGTAAAGGCGTTCCGTAATAACGAAGAACTGTATGATAGCAAGGCTGTTGATGCCGTATTTATAAGCACCGCCGACTTCCAGCACGCGCGGCATGCTATTGAAGCTGTAAAAGCCGGTTGCGACGCCTACGTGGAAAAGCCTTTTGCCGAAACCATGGAAGATAACCGCGCCGCTCTTAAAGCGATAAAGGAGTCGGGCAAAATTGTGCAGATAGGCTCGCAGCGCCGCAGCGGGGCCAACTACCATGCCGCTAATGATTTTATCCGCTCAGGCAAGTTTGGACCTATCACGATGGTTGAATTAACCTGGAATGTTAACCAGCCGGGCCGCTGGCGCAGGCCGGAGCTTTTAGGCGTTTTAAAAGAAGAAGATACCGACTGGAAACGCTGGATAATGAACCGCCCATACGAAGCTTTTGATCCGCGAAAATACCTGGAGTTTCGTTTGTTCTGGCCCTATTCGTCAGGCCTTCCCGGCCAGTGGATGAGTCACCAGATAGATACTGTACATTGGTTCAGCGGGCTAAAACATCCACGCAGCGTGGTTGCCAATGGCGGAATTTATATGTGGAAGGATGGCCGCAAAAACTGGGATACCATTACAGCCGCATTCGACTACGGCCCGCTGGACGATCCCTCGACAGGTTTCCAGGTTACTTTTGCTTCGCGGATGCATAATGGGGACGAAAACCCCGCCGAAATATATTATTCAAACGGTGGTGAGTTAAACCTCAACACCAACAAAGTTTCGCCGACTGGCGGCTTAACGCAGAAATTTGCTGCAGCTATGGGCATGCAGGCTAACCTGCTGCCGGAGATCAGCCTGGAAAGTACTGAAAAGGTAATAGCCTCGGCCAATACAGGTGGTGACATACTCACTTCAAACCATGTACGCAACTGGATGGAATGTGTGCGCAGCCGCAAAGAGCCCAATGCACCGGTTGAGGCAGGTTACAGCCATGCCATAGCCAATATCATGACTAACGCCGCCGTGCATACCGGCTATAAGGCCACTTTTGATGAAGGAACACAGGAAGTAATGGCGAATGGGAAGGTGTTTAAATATTCATAAAGCGTTATGAGGGACAAATTTAGGCATTGGGTTTTTGCTATGATGATAGTTTCACCTATGGCAATTTTTGCTCAAAAAAACGAACCAGTCTCAGTAGTAAAATCACACACTGAAAACAAAGTTGATGTTTTTATTGGCGGCAAACCGTTTACCAGTTTCCTGTATCCTGATAGTCTGGAAAAGCCGGTATTATTCCCTATCCACGCGGCAAACGGCACTATGGTTACTCGTGGTTTCCCGCTTGATCCAAGGCCGGGAGAACCAAACGATCATCCCCACCATATCGGCCTTTGGTTTAATTTTGAGAATGTAAACGGCCTTGATTTCTGGAACAATTCGTATGCCATCCCTAAAGATAAAAAGAACTTGTATGGGTGGATCCGTACCGATAAAATACTGGAAACAAAAAATGGCACCACGGGTAAACTCGCCTATCACGCTAACTGGACCAACCAGCAAAAACAGGTATTACTGGAAGAAACCACCCGCTTTGAATTTAGCGGCGACAGGAGCCAGCGAATAATCGACCGCTTTACAACCTTGAAAGCCGATACTGATATTGCTTTTAATGATGCCAAAGACGGGATGCTGGGACTGCGCTTAGCACACGAATTGCAAATACCCACAACACAAGACCAGGAATTCACCGATAATAAAGGCAACATAACGGTTGTAAAAGGTGGCACCGACCATATCCCCAATGGCGATTACCTCACCAGCGCCGGCAAAACCGGCAACGATGCCTGGAGCACCCGTGGCGTATGGTGCAAAGTTTTTGCCAAAATGGGCGCCGACTCGGTGAGTATTGCCATCATAGATCATCCTAAAAATCCTGATTACCCTACATTCTGGCATGCCCGTGGCTATGGCCTGTTTGCGGCCAACCCGCTTGGTGAGAAGGTTTTTACCAATGGAAAATCGTCGATAAACCTAAAGCTTACAAAGGGTGAGTCGGTAACTTTCAGATACCGCATTGTTATTAATAGTGGTGACAAAACCATCAGCACGGTGCAGTTGAATGAAATGGCCCAAAAGTTTGCTGAAAAATAAAACTGTCCCTAAAAGGGTTCCGCCGGATTCCCTATCACAATCTAATTAATATATAAATAATAAATATTCTATTTGAAATTAATATATAATATTTATTATTGTATACCATTTATAATGAGAACGTAAGGTAACTAATACGGGAGAAATTTGATATTGTCCCGAAACGCAGGCTGCCCTTTACCATTTATTTTTTTGCATAAAAGTTTAGTTTAATAAAGGGGAGTCCAGAACCCCCTTAAAAAACGGGGCGTATTCTGAAAAGCCACAAGATCAGAAAATAAACCTAAAAAATTATGCTCACAATCATTATGAACACCGAAGTAAAAAATTATGCCGACTGGAAACCGGTATTTGACGGCGACGAAGCCGACCGGACCGCGGCAGGTTTTAAACTAACCGGTTTATACCATGCCTTAGATAATCCTAATAAAGTAACTTTGATTTTCGAAGTTCCAAGTGTGGAGGCCATGAACGAATTTATGGCGCGCCCCGAACTAAAGGAAAGAATGGAAAGAGGCGGTGTGATCGGCCAGCCCCATGTGAATGTTTTAACAAAAATTTAGTTTAGAAATTTTTCCAGTTATTTGTTTAACGAGGCATGTAAATTGGCTCGCGGGTTTGGTTCCCCTCTTGAGAGGGGCAGGGGTGTGTTTGCAATGTGCGGGTGCGAACGCTTCCTACAACTGATGGGTTATTTAAGCCCCAAATGATATAAATTGTTGGCATTGCCGCGCATTACCATCCTGGCAATTTCCAGGGCACGATTGCGACTGATATCATTGCTATGTATCATTTCCGAAAGTGCAATGGTCAGCGCCTTTCTCCCGGTGCTGCTGGCTATCCACGTGCTTAACTCCCAGCCAAGCCCCGGCCCGAATGCTACGGCATCCGTACCGAAAAGTACTTTTTCAGGAAACTGTGAAAGATATTGCCGTAACACGACCGCCAGCTGATCCGGTGTCCAAAGCTGTGTTAACAGGGAGATATCCACGTACACATTGGGCTTCCAGAGCATGGCGTTTATCTGTTCCGAAAACGGGCCGCCGCCGTGCAGCAGCACAAATTTTGTATTGCGCAAATCCGGGTCGTTGAAAACCGGCTCCAGCAACAGCGGGTCGCTGCCTGCGGCAACATAGTAATTGCCCACACCAGGGAAATCGTGAATATGTATCACCAGGTTAAGCCGGCCGGCTTCGCGGGCTATGTAGTAGAAAAGATAATCCTCTAATAACTTATAGTCCGGGTGTACTGGCGTTCCGCCGCCAGCATACCGGGCGTATACTTTTGCAGCCTGGTCGTAAGCGGTTTTTTCAAAATCAAGGGAGCGAAGGTAAGCCACTTCGAATTTTATGGCAACGCATCCGGCTTTTTTCTGTGCTTCAAGTGTTGGGCCCACCACCTGGTTTAAATAAGCATCAAGGGTTGCCGGGATCTTTGCCAGTTTTTGTGCGGCAAGATAATCCTTTAAGTGTTGTGTCTCCATCGGGTAAAATATCCTGCGGTCGGGTGTCGTGGCCGCTTCTGCTTGTGTGGAAAGCGGGAACAGGAGCGCATCATCAAACATCACCCACCTGAACCTCGCATTGTTCAGGCCGGAGCCCATCGCCGTCCTGTTGGCAAACATCACTTCGATGCCGCATTGATCGAGTACCCATGCGGGGAATTGCTCACCCTTCTCTTTTTTAACCTGCGCTACCGTACCCGACAATGCCTTTATAGCTTTCTCATCCAGTTCGTCGCCGGTAAAACCATACAGCGCTTTATATGCAGAAACCCAGGTTGCGCTTTCTGGCCTTACCCTGGCAGGGAGCGCGATTGCGCCCAGGCCGTCCATTGGTAAAGCGTCAGCGCCACTGTCGGCCGGATCGATCGTGTTTGGGTGCGCGTGGTTGTCTATCACCATGATCTTGCTGATCGAATCTGCAAGTTCCGGATCTATTGCCGGGTTATTCCCGGTTGCCTGTTTGTTATCGTTACAGGACAAATTAAAGACAGCGATGCAGAAGAAAAAAATCGGAATAAGCAGTTTCTTCATCTATAATTGATTTAAGGTATAATAAAGGTAAGAAAAATACGGCAAACGGTGGCTTAGGTTTGTGTATTGAGGGTTTGTACTTCGCAAAAAAGCCTGTGCGCCAGGTTCCCCTCTTGAGAGGGGAATCGCACAGGCCCCAGCTTTAAAATATCGCCCGTTGCCCTTGGTACATAAAAAAATCCTTTAACATTTCTGCTAAAGGATTTTACATAACTTTATTACTTCCACCCACCCCCCAACGATCTGTAAAGCTCCGAAACCGCACTTAGTTCATCTCTCTTTATGGATGCCAGTTCCAGTTCCCCTTGCAGCACATTGCTTTGGGCGGTGATCACTTCGAGATAGTTTGCCATACCGTTTTTAAACAATAGGCTGGCGTTTGAGGTGGCATGCTGCAATGTACTTACACGACCGGCCGCAATGGCTTGCTGTTGTTTTAGTTTTTCAATTTTCACCAACGCGTCCGATACCTCGCCCACCGCATTTAGCACCGATTGCCTGAATTGCAGCACTGTTTTTTCCCGTTCAACCTGCGCTACTTTGTATTGTGTGCTTAGTTCTTTATGGTCCAGTAAAGGCTGTACAACGCTCCCGGCAACTATGCCAAACAGGGATGAAGGTATATTGAACCAGTTGCTTGCCTTAAATGAGTTAACACCGCCGCTCGCCGTAATGCGCAGTGCCGGGTACATGGCTGCTTTGTTTATCCCTACGTTGGCGTTGGCAATAGTCAAAGCCAGTTCATAGCCTTTTACATCAGGCCTGCGGCTCACTAATGCCGCTGGTACCCCTGTCGCTAAATTTTCGGGGATAATCAGCTGATCCAAAATGGCGTTCCGGGCAATTTTATCGGGCAGTTCGCCGGTTAGTATGCGCAGGGCATTTTCCTGTATGGCGATATTCTGTTCAAATTGAGGCACCAACTCAGCAGCCGATTTTTGCTGCGCTTCTGCTTGCTGCACGGCCAGTAGTGTAACCTGCCCGGCATCGTACTGCAAACGGATAATGCGCAGTGTACTGTCGTTGAGCTTTACATTGCTTTGTGCTATATCAAGTTGCGCATCCAGCATCAGCAGGTTATAATAACCCTGTGACACGGTTGCCACCAGACCGGTTTGTATGGCTTTTTTTGCTTCGATAGTTTGCAGATAAGCGGCCAAAGCGCTTTTGCTTTGGTTACGTATTTTGCCCCATATATCTGCCTCCCAGGATACAGCTACATTGGCGGAATAATCTTCAATATGGTTTGTACCGAGGTTATATTGGCTTAAGCTTAACCCATCCAAACTATTATTCGATGGACGCTCAGAACTGGCTGTAATATTAAGATCGGCGGTGGGGACATTGTTCCATTTAACCTGTTTTAATAATAATTGCGATGCTTCGATGTTTTTAACAGCGATCTGCATGTCATAGTTTTTTTCAATAGCGCTATCGATCAGTTTTTGCAGCACGGGATCGGTAAAAAAGTTCTTCCATGCAATATCTGCTATACTGGTAGTATCGCTTGCAGTTGCCGCATCCCTGAAATTGGCGGGCAGTGCCGGCTTGGGTGTTTGTATATCTTTCGATACGTTACAGGCGCTTAATACGAAGAGTAAAAAAGCGAGACTGATTTTATATGTTTTCATTTTGTAATTTTTAAATTGTATTTATTGGGGATTGGTTTGTATGCCTTGCGATTTGTTATACAAGGCGTATAAACCCCTCCCTACCCTCCCCAGGGAGGGAATTATGTTGTTCTATCTTTTTATTCCGAATATTCCTCCTCCAGTTCCAGCACATTCACATCATTTATCTTTTTGTCGGCCTCGCCGTTATTTAATACGGCCAGGGGTATGCCCGTTACCCGTTCCTGCAGAGACTGGAATATCACGAACAAAACAGGTATAATAAATACCCCCAGGATGACACCCGAAACCATGCCCCCGGCAGCGCCGATACTAATGGAATGGTTACCCTGCGCAGATGGCCCGGTAGCGATGCTCATTGGGAACAGGCCGAACACAAATGCCAGCGACGTCATCAGGATAGGCCGCAGCCTTAGCCTGGCGGCTTCAATTGCAGCCGCCACCAGGGATTTTCCCGCCCTCCGGCGCTGCACGGCAAACTCAACGATCAGGATGGCGTTCTTGGCCAGAAGCCCTATCAGCATGATCAATGCTACCTGTACGTAGATGTTATTTTCGATGCCGGTTAAACCGAGCACAATAAATACGCCCAATATCCCGGTAGGGATGGAAAGGATAACCGCCAATGGCAGGATATAACTTTCGTATTGCGCCGACAGCAGGAAGTAAACAAATATCAAACACAGGATGAACACAACAGTTGACTGTCCGCCCGATGCGATCTCCTCACGGGTTTGACCCGAGAACTCATAAGCAAAGCCTGATGGCAATTGTTCCTTTGCTACATCCTCAATCGCCTTTATCGCATCACCTGAGCTATAGCCCGGTTTTGGGATAGCGTTGATCTCGATGGAATTGAACAGGTTGTAACGCGAGGCAGTTTCAGAACCATAAACCCGGGTTAATTTCACCAGCGTATTGATCGGCACCATCTCACCTGTTTTGTTTTTTACAAATACACGGTCAATTGATGACGGATCGGTCCTGTCGGCAACGTCAGCCTGCACCACTACGCGGTAGTATTTACCAAAGCGGTTAAAATCCGAGGCCTGGGCGCTGCCAAAATACGCCTGCATAGTTGCCAATATATCTTTAACACTTACACCGAGTTGGTTCGCCTTGTCATCATCAACTTCTAATTGTAATTGCGGATAGTCAGCCTTGAAAGAAGTAAACGCGTAAGCGATGGCTGGTTTTTTCATCAGTTCGCCAATAAAGTTGTTGGCTACGCCGCTGAACTTATCAAGCTTGCCGCCGGTTTTATCCTGCAATACCAAATCCAGCGCCTCAACATTACTAAAGCCGGGCACAGTTGGAAAGCTGAACACAAAAAAGCTGCCGCCTGTTAAAGCGCCTAATTTGCCCCTGATGATGTCCTGGATGGCGTTGATATCTTTTACAGCACCCCTGTCTTTGTTGGGTTTTAACAATACGAAAACTACGGCCGCCGACGGGCTATTTGAAGATGTTAACAAGTTAAAGCCTGATATGGCTGTAACAAACCTTGACGATGGCAAAGCGTTCAGCACATTCTCGGCCTGGTTCAATACTTTTGTGGTGCCATCCAATGATGTTCCAGACGGCGTAGAAACGGATATGGCTACGAAGCCCTGGTCTTCTGTCGGGATGAAGCCCGATTTTGTGGTGCGTACCAGGTAAACGGTAGCGAGCGTTATTAATGCAAGCCCGCCCATACTGATCCATTTGTTGCGGACCAGGAATTTAAGGCCGCCGACATACCGGTTTGTAACCGCATTAAAGCTGCTGTTAAAACCGGCATAAAATTTCTCCTTAAAGCTTTTCTTAACCACAACCCCACCATTTTCAGAAGGTTTGCTTTTTAAGAATAAAGCCGCGAGCGCCGGGCTCAACGTTAAGGCGTTAACTGCCGATATCATAATGGCGATGGCCATTGTAAAAGCAAACTGCCTGTAAAATATACCTGCGGAACCAGTCATAAAGCCAACCGGTAAAAACACGGCTGCCATTACCAGGGTGATAGAAATGATAGCGCCTGTGATCTCGTGCATTGCCTCGGTCGTCGCGGCTTTAGGCGCCAGGCCCTTATGCTCCATTTTGGCGTGCACAGCTTCCACTACCACAATGGCGTCATCCACCACAATACCTATCGCCAATACGAGGGCAAACAGGGTTAACAGGTTAATGGAGAAGCCAAACAGGTTCATAAAAAAGAACGTGCCTATGATGGCAACCGGCACCGCGATGGCAGGGATCAGTGTCGACCGGAAATCCTGCAGGAAAATAAACACTACAATAAATACCAGGATGAAAGCTTCAGCTAATGTATGCTCAACCTGGGTGATGGATTCATCAAGCGCGGTTTTTGTCCTGTAAAAGTTATTGAACTTAATACCGGCGGGAAAATCTTTTGACGCTTTTTCCATGAGCTTGTCCACCGCTATCTGTATCTCGTTAGCATTTGAACCTGCCAGTTGTATGATCCCGATAGCAATACCATCGTGGCCATTTAAGTGGGTTACACTGGTGTACGAATAAGCGCCCAGCTCAACGCGGGCCACATCTTTTAAATGTAAAACAGAGCCATCTGCATTTGCGCGGATAGCAATGTTTTCATATTCTTCGGGTTTGGTAAGCTTGCCCTTGTATTTAATTACGTATTCAAATGTCTCCTTGCTTCTTTCGCCAAATTTACCGGGGGCTGCCTCCAGGTTTTTATCCTGGATGGCTGTCATAACTTCGGCGGGCGTTATTTTGTAAGCAGCCATTTGGTTGGGGTTAAGCCAAACACGCATGGAGTAATCTTTAATACCGCCAAATATGGTAGCCGATCCCACGCCGGGGATACGTTTCAGATCGGGGATAATATTAATCTGCGCATAGTTAGCCACAAATGCCTGGTCGTATTTTTTGGGATCCTCGGTGTACATACCCACAGCGCCTATCAAACTGTTTTGCTGTTTGGTAGTAGTTATGCCCTGCTGTACAACCTCGGCAGGTAGCTGGCTGGTAGCCTGGGCTACGCGGTTTTGTACATTCACCGCAGCCTGGTCGGGGTTGGTGCCTTGTTTAAAGTAAACGGTAATTGCTAATGTACCGTCGTTACTGGCGGTTGAGCTCATGTAGCTCATATTTTCAACGCCGTTGATGGATTCTTCAAGCGATGGCGCAACAGAGCGCAGCACCGTTTCGGCATTGGCGCCGGGATAAACAGCCGATACCAGCACCGCCGGCGGCGCTATATCGGGGAACTGCTGTAAAGGCAGCCGGGTTAAACTGATGACCCCCAATATCACCAGCAGTATGGAGATGACGGTAGCTAATACCGGTCTTTCTATAAATTTTTGAAACATGACTTTTAAGATTAATGTAAGTTTAGTGCGCGTGGCCTCACCCCAACCCCTCTCCAAGGATGAGGGGCTTTGATTTTGTAAATTTCAGAACCCTCTCCTTTGGAGAGGGCAGGGTGAGGCGTACGCGTCTTTAGTTTTTCGCAAGTTTATCAGCTGCTTTTTCAGGATGTATTACAGTCCCTTCCTGTAAGTGGTCAATGCCGCTTAAAACAACTTCGTCGCCGGCTTTTATACCTTCTTTAACCAAATAATTTGTACCGCTTTTGCCGATGATGGTAATGGGCTGTTTTTTAACTTTATTGCTATCGGCAACTGCAAATACAAACACCTTGTCCTGCATCTCGATAGTTGCCGATTGCGGAACTATCAGGGCGTCTTTGTGCTGCAGGCCCAAACGTATCTTACCTGTATTACCCGAGCGCAATAAACCCAGCGGGTTATCAAAACTGGCCCTTATGGTGATAGCGCCGGTAGTTTTATCAAACTGCCCGTCTATCATATCAATTTTTCCCTGTTTGGTATAAACAGTGTTATCAGGCAGCAGCAGCGCTACCGATGGCAGCCGTTTCAGTTTATCTTTCAGAGTTTCGCCAGGATATTGTTCCTTAAAGTTTACGAAGTCATTTTCGCTGAGTGAAAAATAAACGTGTACGTTATGCACATCAGATAATTGGGTAAGCGCGTCGGCATCAGCCGGCGCTACCAGGCTGCCTTGTTTTTTAAGCAGCCTGCCGATATATCCATTTACAGGGGCTTTAATTAAAGTATAACCGAGGTTGATTTTAGCTGTGGAAACATTTGCTTTTGCCTGTTCGATATTCGCTATGGCGATGGCATAAGCCGCATTTGCAGTTTTTTAGCTGGTATTCGGAAACCACTTTGTTTTGCACAAGCGGGGTCAACTTATCAATTTCAAGCGCTGTTGGAAATATTAATAGTGCTAAAATGATTATTCGCCCTAAATATCATCCCTGTTGCATGTAGCGACTTAACCGATGATAAAATCTTAAAATAATAAAACTTCACTAATTCAATAAGTAATTCACTAACTCACTAATTCAGTAATTAATCATGAAAAATCTATTTCTTGCGATCATCGCACTTTCTATATACAGTTGTACATCAAAGCCGCAAACTGCCGCCGCACCGCCGGCGCCGTCACTGCCGGTAGCAACTATCGTAACAGGCACCGACACCACTTACCAGGAATACCCCGCTTCCATCGAAGGAACGGTAAACGTTGAAGTACGCCCGCAGGTAAGCGGCGCATTGGACAAAGTATTTGTTGATGAAGGCGCTTACGTAAACG
>Ga0206978_1009_pt1 | contig 43811 bp, 42 predicted proteins | sample Alteio_BWMinCont_21_FD_153477 | JGI IMG/M metagenome (GOLD analysis project Ga0206978, IMG submission 153477) | Enriched cells from forest soil in Barre Woods Harvard Forest LTER site, Petersham, Massachusetts, United States -... | ecosystem: Environmental > Terrestrial > Soil > Temperate forest >...
AGCTTCACGCGCCTGTTGAAAATCAATTTGCTGGAGATCGAAGATTGGCACGCGCTGCGCGACGCCGTGCAAACACAAAAAACCAGCCATGCGATATTGGTCGATACGGCGGGACGCAATCCTTTCATCGAAGCCGAGCGCCAGCAATTGCACGCGTTGATCAAGGCAGCGGGCGGTGAGGCCGTTCTGGTATTACCCGCCGGCCTTGATGCCAGCGAAGCGCTCGACATGACCGAATTGTTCCGTAACATCGGCGCTGTGCGCTTGCTCATAACGCGTATCGACATGACCAAACGTCTTGGCAGTATGATACGATTAGCGTTTGAAACGCGTTTGCCGTTGGCCAATTTCAGCGTCTCCGGCAAAGTAACCGAAGCGCCGCAGACGCTTAACCCGGTTGCTTTGGCAAAATTGGTTCTAAGCATTCAGGGATCGGCATTTGGTGTTCAAGGAGAGCTGGGCGGCAAAAACAGGAAATCTGCGTCATGAAATAAATTTTCTTTTCCCTGAATGCTGATCCCTGAATGGTTTAACGGAGAGTAGTTACAATGAACGAGCCTATACCCCTCAAAAGCGGCGCAGCACCTACGGCGGCCTTGCAATGCAAGAACATGATCGCGATCGCCAGCGGCAAGGGCGGCGTCGGCAAGACCTGGTTCGCGATCACGCTGGCGCATGCCTTGGCCAAGCGCGGCAAACATGTGCTGCTGTTCGACGGCGATTTGGGCCTGGCCAACGTCGATATTCAGCTCGGCCTGACGCCGGAGCGTGATTTGGGAGCGGTGATCGACGGCACCTCCACCCTTCCCGCCGCCGTCATCAAATACAAAGACGGCAATTTCGATATTCTGGCCGGGCGCTCGGGTTCCGGCAGCCTTGCCACGCTGCCGACGCAAAAACTTTCTGATCTGCGTAATGATCTTATCGCTCTCGCACGCCAATACGACTATGTACTGGTCGATCTCGGCGCCGGAGTGGATCGCCCCGTACGGCAAATGGCTGGCCCGGCAGCCGCAACCTATGTGGTGTTGACCGATGAGCCGACTTCCCTGACCGACGCCTACGCCTTTATCAAGCTGGCGCGTGCGGCCAATCCCAGCGCCGATATGCGGGTGGTAGTCAATCTCGCCGCCAATGCCGCCGACGGCCAAAAGACCTATGAGACGATCAGCAAGGCCTGCGAAAACTTCTTGCGCTACAAACCGCTTCTGGCGGGCATCATCCGCCGCGATAGCAAAGTCCGCGACGCCATCCGCGCCCAGACCCCCCTCCTCATCCGTTCACCGGGCGCTGATGCTGCTGCAGATGTGGAAGCGATTGCGAAGAAGATTTCGCCGTGAGCCGAGTTCAGTTAACTCATTAATATCGCAGGACTTTAGGCTATCTTAACCGCGCCGATTTACTTTGGACGGCCTGAAAGATGGTTAAACTATTGAAAGTAATAGTCGTATTGAATGGCCCCCTACCGATCATATAGAATGGGCACCTGATTTGAACTGTAACTATTAACTTGAGGATTTTATGGCTGACAGCACGCTGATTCTGCTTAATGACCCTTCACAAGGACATCTTGCGCTCAAAGCGAACGGCCAGGTAGCCACCACCTTTCAAGACGCAACCGATGCATCGCGTCCCCAGTGGGCGCCAGTCACTGATCTCCAAAGCAATCCCAGCACCAACGTTACTATCATCGGCGGCGGCTTCATGGGGCTTAGCACAGCCATAGCGCTTGCCCAAAAAGCGCAAGAAGAAGGCCGTCCGATCAGTATATCTCTGCTCGAAGCCAAACAAATCGGTTTCGGCGCATCGGGCCGAAGCGGCGGTCATATCGACGGCGCGCTCGAGCCACCAGACGAAATGCTGACGGAATCAACCAGCCATGTCCGAGGGCTTGAAAAGAAACTGACAAAGCTCGGTGAAGGCGGTCCGGCAAATGTTCGCGCCGTTATCAATCGTTATGGCATCAATTGCAATTTAGGTAACGGTTATATGTACATGGACCATTCAAATGATGGCCACCGTGTTTATGATTATAGGGGAAATCTTACCAATCTCGAGCCTTATCCTTACGTGCAGGGATTGGCGGCGGTGGCGCGCAGTCTGGGCGTAAAAATTTATGAAAATGCGCCGGTCAGTAACATTACGTCTACTGCCGATGGCCGCTTTGCGGTGGAAACTGCACATGGCACGGTAACAGCGGGCCATATAGTGGCAGCGGCCGGCCCCACGACCGAAACCATTCCTTTCTTTCGTGACATTGCTCGAAGCCGCGCCGTCAATCTTCCCGTATCGACGATTATCACGCCCCCGTTGCCAGAAAAAGTGCGCATCGCAATTTTAGGTACCGCCGGCAAGAAAATGCTGGCTGGTGCCGAAGAAGAAAATCCTAATGAAGACGTTGCCTTTTGGCATTTTGACCAGCGCGAGCAGCGCATGATTTTTGGCGTCGGCATCAGCACCACGTCAAGAGTCAATGCCACCGCTATCGCGAAAGAAATGGATCGGATATTTCCGAATTTACGTGCAGCCTACAGAAAAGAAACTGGCCAGACTTTACCTGGCAAGTTCATACCGAAAACCAGAATCTCGATTACTGCGCCAGTTGGATGCCGCATGTGGCGTCGTTTTCCGTGGATAATGCAGGCCGCCTAACGCAGGATGCCAATGGTAAAATCGACATGATCCATGGGTTTGGCGGTTATGGCGTTACGCTCACCTCCGTAATCGGCGCCGGTGTGGCCGACAGGATATTGGATCAAAGGGCCGGACGCCAAGTATCACCGGATAATCCCTTTGTGCTTTTCTCGCAAGTTGCCCAAACGGACTTGCCAACACAAGACGGGACAAAACGTAACGCAGTAAAGAAAGAGATCGCTGGCGACACGGCGAAGGAATACACCGTGCGCGAACCATCAGCAGTGAGAGCTACCGCAAGAAATGCGGCTGCCGCCACCACGCGTGGAGTACCTACCGGCCAAATGGCACCGCCGCCAGGCGCTGCAGCAATTCCTCCTGCCGCTCAGCAAACCATCACCTTTGCGGGGCCGATCGAGCAGCAGAGGTTTGAGGCACATGTTACAGCACATAGGCACATGGAAGCCGCCGGCCAGACGCATTACACCACGTCAGAGTTCGAGAGAGTTCTCCCCCATTGGATGAGCACTAATTTTAGCCACATAGACATTCGGCCTGACGGTGTCCGCCTCAGCTATCCCAACGGTGCGGAAGTGCGAACCAGCCGCAAAGGCATTAAATTCAAAAAATATGATGCTGACAAAATCCGGGCGGGACTGGATCAAATAAAAGCCACCGCGGGCAATAATGTCGAGCTGACTGGCGGCAATCGCAGCTACAAGAATCTTGCGACAGCCGTTGCACGTGCCCGCGGCATGAACGTGACTAACTACAAACCTCTTCCCGGAGATGAGCTTTCAATTGCTGCAATGGTCCCTCAGTTAACTGCGCAATTTGCTCTGGCTGATACCGCCAGTGGCGCCCAGGGACGTGCACAAACTGTGGCTATGCGACGGCCTCCCGTGCTCAGGGCTAACGGGCCTACCTAAAACCCAAAATTTCTCGGCCTCGACAGGCGGCCTGTACCTCCTGCCTGTTTTGTTCCATTATTCGGGATAGATTCCTGCCTAGTGAGAACGCATGGCCGATGTTCCTCCTGCAAGTGTTGTAAGCGCTACTCCGGCAACCCCTCCGGTAACGCCGTCGGCCAATAACATTGTGGTGGAGACGACGCTTTACAGCGTGCCGCAGCGCATTCAGCAACTTTCGCGGCAGATCGAGGTCAGCGGCACATTGGCGGAACCTCCCGGCGGCCCCACGGTCACGCTCAACACAGCCATCGGTCCCTTAATCATCATGCTGCCGAAGCTGGCGGCGCTACAACAGGACAAGCTCATCCAGCAATTGATGACGCTGTTTCAGACTCAGCGGCCGCTCACGGTCGTGATGCAGCCCGGCAATCCCCCGGCACAGGCTTTCTTGCTGCTGCCGCAAATAACGACGGCGGCCCAAAGCGCCGCCGACGCAGCCTATAATCCAACAACCGCAGCAGCACGCGCGTTGCCACCCTTGGCGCCGAATACCGTGCTATCGGCGATCGTCCTGCCGGATGACGCCGAATTCGCTTTTCTGCCCCAAGGCGCGATGCAGGGATTGCCTCAAGGGCAAACCGGCGCCGCTGCTTTATATCCCAGCCTTTTGCCTGCGCCAGGCGGCGCTGCAAATACTACGGTTCCTGGGAGTGCCGCACCCAATTCTGCATCGTTTGCTGCACCAAACATGGCGCCCATGGAAACGGCTTTCTCCGAAGAAGTGCTGGCGAAAGCAGGCCTCCAGCCCTTACCAGCCGCATCGCCTGGCGCGGCGGCACTCCAGGCAGCACCCTTAACACAGACCCCTTTGCCGGCCAGCATGGCCTCCCTCTTTCAAGCGGGAACGGAGTTGAGTTTGCGCGTGACAACAGTAATCCCGCCAACTCCACAAGGTATCCCGCCGCAAATTCCGCCCCTGCAGCCGAACCAAATCCTCGCCACCGTCGTGGGCAATGGGCCGGGTGGGCAGATTATCCTCAAAGCCGGCGATGCGACTTTGTTCGTACGGCAACCGACCAGCGTGCCGGTAGGATCGCAGATCGTCGTCACGGTTACACAGACGCGCACGGATTCTCCACCTTTACTCACGCTGCCCGATCCATCAGAGATGAAGACATTGCCGCAAATTATTGCAGCGCTGGCGCAGGTCGATCCGACAGCGGCGCGGCAGATGATCGCGGCCTCCATCCCTCAGCCCAACGCGACGCTGCCCGGAGCGTTGCTATTTTTCCTTAGCGCCGTCCGCCAAGGCAATTTGCGCAGTTGGATTGGCGACGACGCGACCGACATGCTCACGCGCGCGGGCAAGATTGAACTCATCACTCGCCTTGCCGATGAAATGCAGCAATCAGTGCAATCGTCACGTGATCCGGTGGTTGGTGAGTGGCGGACTTATTCGGTGCCGGTGTTCGACAACAATCATCTCGCCATGCTTTATTTTCATATTCATGGCGACCACCGGCGCCACGGCTCCCCGCAAGGAAAAGGCGATAGCAAAACGGCTCCGGGACAAGTGCGGTTTGTGATCGATGTGCGCATGAGCCGCCTCGGCGCCATGCAGTTGGATGGCTTCCTGCGGCCCAAGAAGCTCGACATTGTTATGCGCAGCGAACGCGCCCTGCCACCGGGCCTTGATCGCGACTTGCGCCAAACATATATACGGACATTAGAATCCATCGGCTATGCCGGCGCCATCAATTTCCAGAACGGCCGGCAAGGCTGGATTCAAGTACAAAAATCGGCGGCAGCGGGTGCGGCGGTAGTGACATAACAAGAAGGAAACGCGATGAATAATCTATTGGTCTTTCTTGGTGGCGGCGCAGGGGCGCTAGCGCGGCATTTCATGGCAATCGCCATTAAGCACCACACGGAAGGAAAGTCGTTCCCCTACCACACGCTGAGTATCAACCTGCTCGGTGCATTTTTGATCGGTGTGATTATGGAAATTCTTGCGTTACGCACATCGCTGCCTGGGGGCGCACAGCTTTTGCTGGTCACCGGATTTCTCGGCGGTTTTACTACTTTCTCAGCGTTTTCGCTGGAATCGTCGCTGATGCTGGAGCGTGGCGACTGGCTACCTTGCGCAATCTATATCGCGACCTCGGTGATTGGCACCATCGCGCTGGTTTTTACCGGCGCAGCGGCTGTAAAGGTCGCGTTATAGGAGCGGAAAATTAGCGAGGCCGATTTGTATTGGCCGCCGGTGGAGCATTCGGCGTTGGTCGAATATGACGGCAGAAAAATCATTTTGTTTATTATAGGCTCCCTTCCAAATCATACTGGTATGCGTGACATCCCCGTAGAGACAAGCCAAAAGATCAGTCTGATCTTGAGAAACTTTGAATTCGCCTAATGTCTGACAGGGCTGACCGACAATTACGGGGATATCAGCAACCGGGGCTACCATGGCAGGGGGTTGCTGCTGATCTGGCAGCAAAGACTATTGATATGTGGAGTCTTGAGCAAACGCAGATCCAGAAATCAGGCATATGCTCACCAGCATGCACGCAAAGTGCATGGAACCTCCGATCTGCAAAAGGGACAGTACGGCTGCTACTTAACCTGCTGCTTGCGCAGATTTTGGCGTAAGGCCACGAGCGCTTTCAGCGCCCGGTGGATCGCGCAAGACGTAGCCCCTGCCCCAGACGGTCTCGATATAATTCTCACCGCCAGCGGCATTCGCCAGTTTCTTACGCAGCTTGCAGACAAAGACGTCGATGATCTTGAGCTCAGGCTCATCCATGCCGCCATAGAGATGATTGAGGAACATCTCCTTGGTCAGCGTCGTGCCCTTGCGCAAGGATAGCAATTCGAGAATACCGTATTCCTTGCCCGTGAGATGCAACGGCCGGCTGTCGACCTCGACCGTACGCGCATCGAGATTGACCGTAAGCTTGCCGGTACGGATGACGCTGTCGGAATGCCCTTTGCTGCGGCGAATGATGGCGTGGATACGCGCCACCAATTCGCGGCGGTCGAAGGGCTTGGTGAGATAGTCATCGGCACCAAAGCCGAGCCCCTTGATCTTATTGTCGAGCTCCGAAAGACCCGACAGAATGAGAATGGGGGTCGAGACCCGCGCCGAACGCAGGCGACGAAGAACTTCGTATCCGTCGATGTCCGGCAACATCAGATCGAGAATGATGATATCGTAATCGTAGATTTTTCCGATTTCGAGGCCGTCTTCGCCCAGATCGGTTGTATCGACGATGAAGCCTTCGGCCTGCAGCATCAGTTCGATGCTCTTGGCTACCGAGGTATCATCTTCAACGAGAAGAACGCGCATATTTTTGCCTCATTGGTTAACGGCGCTCCTCGCCAGATCACACACGCGATCAGTTGCGAGGACCAAACTCATACGTACTGATGCGATCCCCTATTGATCCGGCGTAAGGTTAATTTTACCAAAATAAATTAAGGAATGGTAAACTTTGTTAACGCCATGATTTGGTGTGGTCTTTTTCGATTTCGTTATATTTTACAAAAACTTAGTCTATAATAATCGACGGAAACGATTCTATGCCCTCCGAACCCGACCGCCTCATCGCCGACATCGAAGCTGTGCCTTCCCATCTCGTATTTGGGCGGGTTACGGGCGTACAGGGGCTTTTGGTCGAAGTGGCCGGTATCGAGAGGCATCTTTCCGTAGGCTCTCGCTGTAACGTGATCGCCCGCGGCGACCGGAAAGTTTTATGCGAGGTAGTCGGTTTTCGTGACGGAAAAGCCCTACTGTTGCCTTTCAGCACTCTGGATGGCGTAGGACTAGGCTGCAGAACGGAGATTGCCGAATCACAGCCAACAATTCTTCCTTCGCCAGCATGGCTCGGCCGCGTGGTCAATGCGCTGGGAGAGCCGATTGATGGCAAAGGCCCCCTCCCCCATGGCGATCTTCTACAGTTGGTACGCAACACTCCTCCGCCTGCGCATGAGCGTCAGCGGGTCAAGGGCAAGCTCGATCTTGGCGTTCGCGCCATCAACACTTTTCTCACCTGCTGCCGGGGGCAGCGTATGGGTATCTTTTCCGGATCCGGCGTCGGCAAATCAATTTTGATGTCGATGGTCGCGCGTTACACCTCAGCCGACATTTCGGTGATCGGCCTGGTCGGTGAACGCGGCCGCGAGGTGCAAGAATTTTTGCACGACGATCTCGGCCCCGAAGGCCTTGCCCGCAGCGTGGTGGTGGTGTCGACCTCCGACGAAGCGCCGCTGATGCGGCGGCAAGCTGCCTACATGACCTTGGCTATCGCCGAATATTTCCGTGATCTCGGTAAGGATGTTTTGTGCCTCATGGACAGCGTCACACGCTTTGCCACGGCGCAACGCGAAATCGGCCTCGCTGCGGGCGAACCGCCGACGACAAAAGGGTATCCACCGACCGTGTTCGGCGAATTGCCAAAATTGCTGGAACGCGCGGGTCCAGGTGCCACCGGCAAGGGCACGATCACCGGCCTTTTCACTGTGCTGGTCGACGGCGACGATCATAACGAGCCGATCGCCGACGCCGTGCGCGGTATTATCGATGGCCACATCGTACTGGATCGCTCCATCGCCGAGCGCGGACGCTATCCTGCGGTGAATGTGCTGCGCAGCGTTTCGCGTACTATGCCGGCCTGCAATTCGGACAAGGAAAACGATCTGGTCAACCGCGCACGGCGGTATTTAGCTGCCTATGAAAATATGGCTGAGATGATCCGCCTCGGCGCCTATCGCAAAGGCGCCAACAAGGAAGTCGACGAAGCGATCAATTTCTATAATCCCCTGGAAGAATTTATGCGCCAGGATCGCAACGAACGCGCCGATTTGGCGGGAGGATATGCGGGACTGACTAGGATTCTCGGTGCGGGATGAAATCCCTCGCCACACTCATCAAGCTCCAAAAAACCTACGTCGATCAGCAGCGGCTGACGCTGGCAAAACTGCAGGAGCGGCTCGATCTGATCGAACGGGCGATCCTCGGGCTCGAAGCGCAAAAAATGCATGAAAAAGCCGCCGCTAAAAAAGATCCGGCCGCGGCGATCACCTACGGCAACTACCTTAAGGAAGCGATAAGGCAAGGACACGCCTTGGCTAAAGAACGAGCGATTGCTCAAGCCGCCGTGAATGCCGCGCACGATAAACTCACCGAATTGTTCGAAGAGCAAAAGCGCTACGAAATCGCCGAAGACATGCGGATCGAAGCTGAAGAGCGCGAAGAATTGCGGCGCGAAACGGTCGAGCTCGATGAAATCGGCGGCGTCACGCACGAGCGGAGAAAAACCAAGTAAGCCGTCACCCCGGTTCAGGCTGTGGCAAGGATCATATCGAGCCGATCCGTAACCGGCTGTTCATGCGTCAGCTTGAGTTCAAAATGGGCGGCGAATTTGCCGGTTATATAGGCCTGGATGCTGCGCGGGGTTAATTCTTCGACACCGGTCGTACCGGCAAGGGCAGCTTCAATCGTCGGATTAACCTGCGCGTTGCGGCCGGCAATTTCGAACCGGGAGCCATTCGGCACCGACCGCACGGTAACAGTGCCGCCATAAGCAAGGATTTCTTCCGACATGATCAGCATATTGAGCATCACCTTGAGTACTCCCCTATGCGCGGCAAATTCTTCGGAAGGCTGATCCTCCGGCCAAGTTAAATTAACCTTGCCGCCGGCAAGATATTGTTCGGCAATATGGCGAGCGTCACGGATCGGAAAATTTTCCTCGCCCCCGGCGCGGCCGTAAGAGGCGCGAAACAAGCGCAGGCGATGAGCAGCGTGAACGGCGCTGTCGCCGATCAGCTTCATCGCCTCGTCAACGACCGTGCCGCCGATATCCTGCACCAGCTCAACGCCATTGTTTATGGCGCTTACGGGGCTCACCAGATCGTGGCATAACCGGGAAGCCAGCAATTCCATAGCGCGAATGTCGATTTGCATGGGGCGAGGGTCGCGCAGGAATCATTAAAAGACGCTTAATGGACGCGGAAATTAAGCCCAAAGACTCTAGGATTTTAGGCTAGAGAAAATTCCTATATCTCTGATATTCTAGTCTTTAACACATAGGATCTAGCAGCTAATGAAAATTGCTTTCACCGCCGCATCCAATCCGCTTGCGCAAAAAGCTTGCGCAGTGCTCGTTAAAAAATACGGGAACAGCCGCATTGGCGCGGCCGACTACATTGTCGCGCTCGGCGGTGATGGGCAGGTGCTTAAGGCACTCTATGACGTTATGCCGCAGGACAAACCTATCTTCGCCATGCGGCGCACGGAATCGATCGGTTTTCTGTGTAATGAATTTCGTATTGATGGGTTAGAAAAACGGCTAACACGCGCGCAAAAAGTTGTGCTGCATCCGTTGCTGCTGGAGGCACGCGCCGAAGGCGGCCGCAAGAAAACGGCGCTCGCCATTAACGAGGTCACCATCATTCGCGAAACCGGGCAATCGGCACGCCTCAAAATCTCAGTGGACGGTATTACCCGTATCAGCAGCTTCAGCGGCGACGGCATTCTGGTCGCTACCCCCGCCGGCAGCACCGCCTATAACCATTCTTGCGGCGGCCCGATCATGCCGCTGGATGCAAACACGCTCGTCATCACCGCCATCAGCGGCTTCCGTCCCCGCCGCTGGAGCCATGCCGTGCTTCCGCAAGATTGCGTGATCGAGATCGAAGCGCTGGAAACTAAGAAACGCCCGGTGCGCATTGAGGCCGGCGCACAGGTAATACGCGGCGCGACCTATGCGAAAATCAAGTTTGACCGGAAGAAAAAATTAACCCTGCTTTTCGACCCAGAAGAACATCTGGGAGAGCGGATCGTGCGCGAACAGTTTATGCTGTGAAAAGGAAAAATTATGAAAAAAGGTTCTCAAAAAATAAAGAATCGACGCATCCGTAACGCAAATCGAGTGAAACCATTGGTTCGCATTTGACCCTCATCAAATATCTTATCGTATTTCAAATCGAAGGGCCCTGCCTGGAAAGATCGCATCGATCGTGTCTTAATGGCTTTCGTGGAAGCGGCAGACAGACAATGAATTTAATACGCTGAAAAAGTTATCAAAAACTGTCTCTCTCCTCTCGGCAAGCTGGGCCGCGTTATGTCTTTTCTTAATCTCTGCAAGCTCTTCGAAAGTAGCGATTCCAGGGTCTACTCTCGACGAGCAATTGATTGCCCTAGTTGGCGGTATCTTGTTCGCTAGTGCCGTTTTATTTTTGGCTGGGTTCATACCTATGGCTTTGATTTACTGGATTGGAATCCTTATTTGGGGGCCTGGCTATTTTCAAAAAACTCTCAACTATATATTTGAAGGACGAGAGCCTACCGCGTTTGAAGGCAGCAGTAGGGTTCCCAAAAGAAGATTTCTCATCTTCTCAATCGTCGCCGTTGTGTACTTAGCGACTATGTGCGCATTTTTATTTCTTGATATGTATATGGAACTTCTTGGTATTCATATTCCATTTGCCTTGTTTTTCGCTTTATCAATGATTGTTTTTATGCTCGCAGCTAAAAGAAAACTAAAAGGCCACAATCAAGAGGACCAAAAAGGCAAATAAGCGAGAAGCCGAGCGCTAATGCCTCAACTTCTCCCCATGCATATGCAGATCAAGACCTTCTAGTTCGACATGCTCCGGCACGCGGACACCCATGGTGTGCTTGATCAGCATGACGATGACGAAGGTCGCAACGGCGCACCATGCTATCGTCCAGCAAATGCCTTCGAGCTGTACGAGCATTTGATGCGGATTGCCGTCGATCCAGCCCGCTTGCGAAGGCGAACCGCTGATTGCGGCCTTGGCAAACACACCGGTCAGAAGCGCACCAATAATGCCCCCTACTCCATGCACGCCGAAGCAATCGAGACTGTCATCGATGTGATAGATCGTTTTAATCCAAGTGGCGGATAAATAGCAAAGGGCACCACCCAACGCGCCTATGATCAACGAGCCCGTTACATCAACAAAACCCGAAGCCGGTGTAATAACGACAAGACCTGCCACAGCGCCCGTAATCATGCCGAGGACGCTGGGCTTGCCCTTCATCCACCATTCGACGGCCATCCAGGAGAGTGCCGCAACAGCAGCCGCAACCATCGTTACCGTCATCGCCATTGCCGCGCGGCCATTGGCGGCTCCGGCTGAACCTGCATTAAACCCAAACCAGCCCACCCACAACAGCGACGCGCCGACCACGCTGTAGGCCGGATTATGCGGTGCCGCCGGCTCCTTCATTGGTTTGCGTTTGCCGATAACCAGCGCCGCGACAAGACCGGCCACACCGGCATTAATATGCACAACCGTGCCGCCGGCGAAATCCAGAACGCCAGCTTTTGACAGGAACCCGGTGGGCGCCCAGACCCAATGCGCAATCGGCGCATAGACGATCAGCGACCATAATCCCATGAACACCAGCATCGATGAAAATTTGATGCGGTCGCAGAAGGCACCGGCAACGAGTGCCGGAGTGATGATCGCGAAGGTCATCTGGAACATCATGTAAAGCGGCTCGGGGATCGTCATCGGCGAAGGCGCTGCCGATCCGGCACCAAGAACAAAGGCGTTCGTCACATCGACGCCGTGCATTAGGACGCGGCTTAAATCGCCAACCCAGGCATTGCCATTTGTGAACGCAAGACTGTAACCAACGATTGCCCATAAAACGGCAACCAAACAAGCCGTGCTGAAACTCTGCATAACCGTGGCCAACACATTATGCCGCCGCACCATGCCCCCATAAAATACCGCAAGGCCGGGAATGGTCATCAACAGAACCAGCGCCGTGGCGGTCAGCATCCAGGCAGTATCGCCAGCATTAATTTCGGCGGGAGCGGCGAAAGCGGGACTGGAAAGAAGCGCACCACCCGTAGCGAGCAGAGCGAGAGACAAAATACGCTTCATTTTCGAGATTACGGCGCATGGATGCATGATCGAATCTCCGCTCGAATCAAGGGCAAATGATCTGGGTCGAATAGCAGAGCGCGAAAGCGAATCAAGAGATTCCTTTGCTGCAGCGCGCCAAGGCCTAACTTTGTTAGCTTTTCAGGGGGACGGCGGTTACAAAAGATCCCGGCGCGCCGATCGTTACGAAGCCTTTTTGAATATCAGACACGCATTTGTGCCACCGAAGCCGAACGAGTTCGACAAAGCAACGTCGATCTTTTTCTGCTTGGCTTTATGCGGCACGAGATCAATCCCATCGCAACCTTCGGATGGATTGTCGAGATTGAGCGTGGGCGGAGCCACGCCGTCGCGCATCGCTAAAATTGAATAAATCGCCTCAACCGAGCCCGCCGCGCCGAGCAAATGGCCGATGGCGGATTTTGTCGATGACATCAGCACTTTACCGGTTGCAGAGCCGAGCATGCGCTTAACGGACCTTACTTCGATCTCATCGCCGACCGGCGTCGATGTGCCATGGGCATTTATGTAATCAATCTGATCCGGATTCATCTGTGCGTGCTTCATTGCCATTTGCATCGCACGATAGCCGCCGCTGCCGTCTTCGGCCGGCGCAGTCATATGATAAGCGTCGCCGGATAATCCGTAGCCGGCAAGTTCAGCATAAATTTTCGCGCCACGTTTTTTGGCATGCTCATATTCTTCCAGCACAACGATGCCGGCACCCTCGCCCATTACGAAACCATCACGGTCTTTGTCGTAGGGGCGTGAGGATTTGGTCGGCTGATCGTTGAAATTGGTCGACAGCGCGCGCAACGCGCAGAAACCGGCAATGCCGATACGGCATACGGCAGCTTCCGCTCCCCCGGCTACCATTACATCCGCATCGCCAAGCATAATAAGACGCGCGGCATCACCGATGGCATGAGCGCCCGTGGCACACGCCGTCACCACGGCGTGATTAGGCCCACGATAATCATGCATGATCGAAACTTGCCCCGAGGCAAGATTGATCAGGCTGCGCGGAATGAAAAACGGAGATACGCGGCGCGGGCCCTTTTCATGCAGCACGATCGACGTTTCATAAATTTCGTTAAGACCGCCGATGCCCGAGCCGATCATAACGCCAATACGGTCGCGCGCTTCGTCATTGGGCGGGACATAGCCGCTATCCTTCACCGCTTCATCTGCCGCCGCGATGGCGTAATAGATGAAGGTGTCCATTTTCTTTTGTTCTTTGGGATCGATATAGCGATCGAGCACCAAGCCGCCGGGGCCTTCGCCGCGCGGCACTTGGCCCGCTACATGGCAGCTCATGTCAGACGGATCGAAATAAGTAATTTTGCCAAGGCCGCTTTCGCCCTTGATTAGGCGTTGCCAATTATGCGCAACCCCAACGCCGAGCGGAGAGACGAGGCCGAGCCCGGTGACTACAATGCGGCGCTGTTGAGGACTGGCATTCGACATTCGGCATTCGCGGGCTAGTTAACGGGCTATGCAGGATAAAGCATTAAAAAATCAGCATCAAGCACGGCAAAAAGACTGCCGAAAAACCTGAATGCTGAATGGTGAATGCCGAAGGCCAACTGCTTAAGCAGCGGCTTTCTTCTGATTGATGTAATCAACCGCATCTTTGACGGTGATGATTTTTTCGGCGGCGTCATCGGGGATCTCGATGCCGAATTCTTCTTCGAATGCCATGACGAGTTCGACCGTATCGAGGCTGTCAGCGCCCAGATCGTCGATGAAGCTTGCGTTATCCGTCACCTTGGCGGCATCGACGCCCAAGTGCTCGACAATGATCTTTTTCACACGTTCTGCAATATCGCTCATAGTGATTACCTTCTGCTGTTACCAGGATGGGCTGCCGTAGTCGGCAACCTTCGGTTCCGGCCTAGGGATATCTGAATCGATCCCGCAGCGAACGCTCTTCTCTATGCTGCGGCGCAGATGATGTCCAGATGATAAACGGAAATCAGCCAAAATTTATCGTTAAGCGGTTGAATTTGTTATTTTATTATTGTGTGGCCAGGAACCGAAAAAGCGCCCAAATTGCCGCCCGGTTACTATGGTTTGCCTCATATAATTCAATATGTTAGCGAGAATACGATGGTGGAATCGAGCACTATTGCGGAATCGAAATCCCGCAGCCTAAAGCCGCTGCGCCAAATACTGCCCTACATCGCGCCTTACAAAAAAGCGGCAGCAGGCGCATTTCTGGCGTTGTTGGCGTCGAGCGGGACGGTGTTGGCGATTGGCAGCGGGTTGCGTGGGGTGATCGACCGCGGGTTTCAGGCGCATGACGCGGCGATGCTCGATCACACGTTGCTGCTGCTGTTCGCCGCAATTCTGGTTTTGGCGGCATCCACCTATGTCCGCTTTTCGCTGGTGTCGTGGCTGGGCGAACGGGTCGTGGCCGATTTGCGGCGCGCGATTTACGATCACATCCTCACGCTCGGCCCCGGTTTTTTCGAAGTCACGCGCAGCGGGGATATTCTTTCGCGTCTTACCGCCGATACCACAATTTTGCAAACTGTTGTCGGATCATCGCTATCGGTAGCACTGCGGAATTGCATTTTGCTGATTGGCGGCGCGGCCATGATGATGCTGACCAGCCCGCGGCTTTCAGGTTTGGTCGCGCTTGGCATTCCTCTGGTCATCGCGCCGATTGTTTTTTTCGGCCGCAAGGTGCGGCGGCTTTCCAAGGCATCGCAGGATCGCGTTGCCGATGTCAGCGCCTATGCCGAGGAAACCATTTACGGCATCCGCACCGTGCAGGCCTTCGGGCATGAAGATATCGATCGCACCGCCTTCAACGCCGAAGTGGAAAGCGCGCTGGCAACGGCGATGCGCCGCATTCGCGCGCGGGCCTGGCTGACTGCCCTGGTCATCGCACTGGTATTTTCGGCCATTGGCATCATGCTGTGGATCGGCGGGCATGACGTGCTGAACGGCACGCTCAGCGCCGGGCAGCTTTCCGCCTTTGTGTTTTACGCCGTGATCGTCGCGGGCGCGACCGGCGCGATCAGTGAGGTCGTCGGCGATCTACAACGTGCCGCCGGCGCCAGCGAACGGATTTTTGATTTGCTGGCCGCCGTGCCGGCGATTACGGCACCGATCCGGCCGGCCCCCTTGCCCGCGCCGCGCGGCGAACTGTCCTTCGAGCATGTGACGTTCGCTTATCCGGCCCGGCCCGATGTGCCAGCGCTGAATGATGTGTCCTTCGCCGTCAAGCCAGGCGAGAGAGTGGCTATCGTTGGACCGAGCGGTGCGGGCAAGACCACGTTGTTTCAACTTGTCTTGCGCTTTTACGATCCGGCGCAAGGTGTTGTGCGGCTCGACGGCACCGACATCAAAACCGCCGATCCAAAAGATGTGCGCGCGCATATCGGCATCGTACCGCAAGACCCGGTGATTTTCTCAACCGATGCCTGGCACAATATCGGCTATGGCAAACAAGATGCATCGCGCGAGGAAATTCTGGCCGCCGCCCGTGCGGCACACGCGGATGAATTTCTGGCGAAATTGCCGCAAGGCTATGACACTTATCTGGGCGAAAAAGGCGTGCGGCTTTCAGGCGGCCAGAAACAGCGCATCGCCATCGCCCGCGCGATCCTGCGCAATCCGTCGCTGCTACTGCTGGATGAGGCAACCTCCGCCCTCGATGCCGAGAGCGAACGGCTGGTTCAGGATGCACTGAACCGTTTGATGCAAGACCGCACCACCCTCATCATCGCGCACCGCCTCGCGACCGTGATGAATGTTAACCATATCCTGGTGCTGGATACCGGCAAATTAATCGCCACCGGCACACATGCAAGTTTGATTACCGAAGGCGGCCTCTATGCGCGGCTGGCGGCGTTGCAGTTTGAAGGTACAGAAATCTCTGATTAACCGAGAACCAAAGCTTTTCTAAAAGCAGTGTGATCGAATTCAACACGGGCCTCCCCGCTTACCACAGCCTCGCGAACCCTGAGTATTTCATGATCTGCCGCTAAACGCATATCTAAGAATCCTTTTGAGTTACCTTCAACCGCCTGATCATTTCCATACAAACGAAACACGCTCTCTGCTAAATGCCTTACACTGCCCATAAAATCTGGACGCACAATAGCTGTAAGGTAAAGTTTAGGATTAGGGCCTTTTGAAAAATTAATATAACCATAAAATCCTCGCTCTTTAGGCGGATTACTAGGTCTTAAAGACCATGCATGCGCCTCAGTATTCTGACCGTCGCCGAAGTAGCGTATATTCGTTCTGAAAGTTACGACGCGATTAACAAAAGGCCAAATATCGCCCGTTGTACGGATGGGTACCCAATCTTGTGTAAAGGATGAATCGTTCATCGTTTTCTATTTTTTCTAGCCTAATCAATTTTCGTTTATTTCTGCCACCGCATTATCGCCAACCTCATTACGATGACCAGCGTAGATAATCGTAACGCTCACAAGGCTAGTCCTCTCACCCCACCGCTGACAATCCCTTCTTTATGGTAAATATGCATAATTGGCAGTGTTGCAATTTGAAGTGGCTTAGCTTTTGCCGATTTTATTACTTCGATAATGCTGCCACCTGATGACAGCCAGCCTGATCGCAATAATGAATGCGAACAATCCCAACATGGAGAGGGTTAGCTGCCGCACGCCACCGCTGACGACTTCTTCTTTGTGATGAATGTGGCCAATCACGTCGCCGTAGAGAAAGCCGAAACCCGCGAAGGCTAGCGCCCATATAAAGGCAGCGATACAATTCCATAACGCAAATTTTTTCCACGGAATGTGGCTGAGACCTACGGCAATGCCGCTGACATTGCGCAGACCGTAGACGAACCGATAGGACAAAATAAAAATCACGGCATAATTTTCTAGCCAACCTATGGCACGGTTAACGCCGGGCTCAAGCCGCGGAAAATGGTGTAAAATACGCGCCCCATAACGACGGCCGAGAAAAAACACTACCTGGTCGCCCGTAAAACTCCCCAACCATGCAGCCAGGAAAAGCAAAAAGATGTTCAGATAGCCCTTCTGCGCGAATAGACCGGCGATGATAACAAAAGTCTCACCCTCAATCGCCGTCCAGCAAAAGGTAATCAGGTAAAAAAGCGCGCCGTAATGATGCGCCAGATAGTCAGGGTCGCCAATATGATCGAGAAAAGGCTGAAGTTCGGGCACGAATTTTCCTGTTGCCGATAGTACTGGATACGCTCCACCAGCAAAAAGATTACTTGTACCCCACCCTTACGACTTCATACGACTTCGAGCCTTTGGGGGCAGTGACTTCGACGCTGTCTTTGACTTGCTTGCCGATGAGCGCGCGGGCAAGGGGTGAGGTTATGGAGAGCAAGCCGGCCTTGATATCGGCTTCGTCTTCGCCGACGATTTGATAGTTGACCTTATCACCGCTGTCGTCGTCAACGAGTGTTACGGTCGCACCAAACTTGATGGTTTTACCGTCGAGCTTCGAGACATCGATTACATCGGCGCGGCTGATCTTATCCTCAAGCTCCATAATACGGCCTTCGATGAAGCTCTGGCGTTCCCGGGCCGCCGAGTATTCGGCGTTCTCCGACAAATCGCCATGCTCACGTGCGGCCGCAATGGCCTTGATCACGGCGGGGCGTTCGACGCCTTTCAGGTTTTTGAGTTCTTCCCCGAGCCTTTCAAAGCCGAGAAGCGTCATTGGTACTTTATCGGTCATCACACACCGTCTTTTTAGTGCCGCGAAAAAGCAAAAAGCCCCCTCGGCGCTGCAATGGCGCCGAAGCAGGCGGGTTGTTCAGGACGCCTTAAGATAACTCTGAAGCGAATTAACTTCAAGACTACCGGATTGCAGCGCCGCAATGGCTGCCACGGCGGCGCGGGCTCCGGGCATCGTGGTGTAAAGGGGTATGTTTTGCATGAGGGCAGTGCGGCGGATGCTGAAACTGTCGGCAATGCTTTGGGCAGTTTCGGCGGTGGTGTTAATGCTCATTTGCACCTTACCGTTCATCATCTCATCGACGATGTGAGGGCGTCCTTCGTAAACCTTATTTACCAGCGTCGCGGGCACACCGGCGGCCTTAAGGATTTTTGCCGTGCCTGCCGTGGCAATAATCGTCAGCCCGAGCTTGATCAAATCCTTCGCGATCGGAATAACGGCATCCTTATCGCGATCTTTCACCGAAACGAAGCAGGCGCCTTTGAGCGGCAGATTGACGCTCGATGCCAATTGCGCCTTGGCGAAGGCATGGGGAAAATCGCGGTCGAGGCCCATGACCTCGCCGGTTGATTTCATTTCCGGCCCCAGCACAACGTCAACGCCGGGAAAACGCGCAAACGGAAATACGGCTTCTTTCACGGCGGTGTACTGCGTTTTGCTATGCACGAGTTTGAAGCTGGCCAATTTCTCGCCCGCCATCACGCGCGCGGCGATCTTGGCGATGGGAATACCGATGGCCTTGGCGACAAATGGCACCGTGCGGCTGGCGCGCGGATTAACTTCGAGAATATAAACGTCTTTGTCCTTCACCGCGAATTGCACATTCATCAACCCGATCACGCCAATTTCTTTGGCAAGAAGCTCGGCCTGCCGCGCGATTTCCTTAACGATTGCAGGGTCAAGTGAATGAGGCGGCAAGACGCAAGAACTATCGCCGGAATGAATACCGGCTTCCTCAATATGCTCCATGATGCCGGCAACGAAGGCCGTATGCGGATCGGCGACCACATCGACATCGACCTCAATCGCATCCTGCAAATAGCGGTCGATGAGCACCGGATTGCCAGCGGAAACATGCATCGCCTTTTCGGCATAACGGCGCAAAGACTCGCCGCCATAAACAATTTCCATCGCCCGGCCGCCAAGCACATAAGACGGTCGCACCACAACGGGGTAACCAATTTTTTTGGCCACAGCTTCGGCTTCATCTATATCGCGCGCAAGGCCATTGGCGGGTTGCTTAAGCTTCAGTTTATGCAGCAGCACCTGAAAGCGTTCGCGATCCTCAGCAAGATCAATCGCATCCGGTGATGTGCCAAGAATGGGAATTCCAGCTTCCTTCAACGCATGCGCTAGCCTTAGCGGCGTTTGCCCGCCGAATTGCACCATCACGCCGAGCAATTCGCCTTTGTTTTGCTCCACATGGATGATTTCGAGAACATCTTCTGCAGTCAGCGGCTCGAAATAAAGCCGGTCTGACGTGTCGTAATCGGTCGAGACGGTTTCTGGATTGCAATTGACCATAATGGTCTCAATCCCCTGCTCGCGCAGCGCCATCACCGCATGCACACAGCAATAATCGAATTCAATGCCCTGCCCGATGCGGTTCGGGCCGCCGCCAAGAATGATGACTTTCTTTTTGGCCGTCGGCGCGGCTTCGCAGGCAGCGCCTTCGCATTCATAGCTCGAATAAAGATATGGCGTCACCGAAGCAAATTCCGCCGCACAGGTGTCGATGCGTTTGTAGACCGGACGCACATTTACCGCACGGCGCGCCGCAGCAACTTCCGCCGGTTTCTTTTCCGTAAGCTGCGCCAGCCGCATATCGGAGAAGCCCATCTGCTTGATCTGCCGCCAGTCCTGCGCATCTTTCGGCAAGCCTTGATCACGGATTTTGTTTTCGGCATTCACGATCTCGCGAATGCGTTCAATAAACCATGGATCGTATTTGCAGGTGGCGTGAATTTGCTCGGTGCTGACGCCGCGGCGGATAGCCTCGGCGATAATGAGAATGCGATCCGCCGTCGGCTTTGCCAGTGCCGCCAGCGTCGCCTGCACATCGGCCCCCTTGAGGCTGCGCATTTCATTGAAGCCAGTGAGACCGATCTCCAGCCCGCGCAATGCCTTTTGCAAAGATTCATGGAAAGTGCGCCCAATCGCCATAACCTCGCCCACTGATTTCATTGCGGTGGTGAGCGTGGGTTCGGCCCCTGGAAATTTCTCGAAAGCAAAGCGCGGAATTTTGGTGACGATATAATCGATCACCGGCTCGAACGAAGCCGGCGTCACGCGCGTGATATCGTTTTTCAGTTCATCGAGCGTATAGCCAACCGCCAGACGCGCCGCAACCTTAGCAATGGGGAAGCCGGTTGCTTTACTGGCGAGCGCCGACGAACGGCTAACACGCGGATTCATCTCGATCACCACCATCCGCCCATCGGCAGGATTGACGGCGAACTGCACGTTGGAACCACCGGTATCGACGCCAATCTCGCGCAACACGGCAATCGAGGCGTTGCGCATGATCTGATATTCTTTATCCGTCAGCGTCAGCGCTGGCGCCACCGTAATACTGTCGCCGGTATGAATGCCCATCGGATCGACATTTTCGATGGAACAGACGATGATGCAATTATCATTGCGGTCGCGCACGACCTCCATCTCATATTCTTTCCAGCCGAGAACGGATTCTTCGACCAGCACTTCATGCACAGGGCTGGCAGCAAGGCCGCTAGTGATAATGTCGGTAAATTCATCCTTATTATGCGCGATGCCGCCGCCGGTACCGCCGAGCGTAAAGCTCGGGCGGATGATCGCGGGCAACCCAATGGCGGCTAGCGCGCTATGCGCATCTTCCATCGTCTTGACGACGCGGCTTTTGGGACTGACGAGGCCGATGCGATCCATCGCCTGCCGGAACAGCAAGCGGTCTTCGGCTTTTTCAATCGCTTCGCGGTTGGCGCCGATCAATTCAATCCCAAAGCGATCCAGCGTTCCATCTTTCGCCAAGGCCATCGCGACATTCAGCGCCGTCTGGCCGCCCATCGTCGGCAGCACAGCATCCGGCCTTTCTTTTTCAAGAATTTTGGCAACCATGGCCGGCGTAACGGGCTCGATATAAGTCGCATCCGCCACTTCCGGATCGGTCATGATCGTGGCGGGATTGGAATTGACGAGGATGATACGGTAACCCTCCTGCCGCAGCGCCTTACAGGCCTGCACCCCGGAATAATCGAATTCACAGGCTTGGCCGATGACGATTGGTCCAGCGCCGATGATGCAGATGGATTTTATGTCAGTGCGTTTAGGCATTATCTTCCACTATTCCACGGCTGGGCAAGACAACAACAATCCATCTTGCTTCATCTTTTTAAGAATATCTTTCGCCAACGTCTCTCCCGCCTCTTTTGAATCGGAACGATGCAAGGCTAAATCAACTTGAGCGCGCCAGACCTTTTTACCGGAAGCAGCATCCGTAAGAATGACATCGTACTTGGTGTCACTGAGAGTTGGAGCCGATACAGGAACTCCATAACGCGTCAGCGTTTGCGTCGTATAACCGGTGCTCTTTACGTCAAGTATTGTGTCGGGCGCATATTGATGAATAAGTACTGCATCAGCCTTTTCGTAAGTTTGTTCTTGCTCTGCAGGCGGCAACATGATGACGGGAATGTTATTCCACTTCAGTTGCCTGTGAGCATCATGGCTGGACTGAAAAGTAATACCGCAGCTCTGGATATAGCTTGAGAAGGTTGCATCGAAGGCGTCGCCGGTTATTAAATTTCCAAGTCCTCCATGCACGGAGACAAACAGCTTCTTGGTATTGTTTGCGTAGTCGGGCGCTTTAACCGATTTAATGCTTGTCGACGCACTGCAAGCCTGACACATCAAAAACGCCAGCACCGCAAGCATATTTATTTGTTTTGTGTATGGGCGCATGACAGCTCCTTATTGGCCGGACGTTGCACAAGACCGGAACACCCCGTCTTGTTTCATTTGCATCATGGTTTTTTTGGCTAAACGCGCCCCGCCGTCATCGCCGCCAAACGGCGCAAACAGACCGTCGGCCGTACCCGTACTGACACCAGCCCTCCAAACGATCGTTTTTGTGGCAAGACTTTCGAGCGATATAGAAAAACGTCCGGTGGTGGCCGATCCTCGCGTATAGCCAGTCTCCAAAACCTGCAGAATATAATCAGGCTTATATTCCTGAATACCGGCTTGAACGGCTGCCTTATCCCGGCTCGCTTCATTTTCGAGGGATAGCTCGTCTTGACGTGCGACATAAAAAGCCGTTTGAACACCGCAATTTTGCGCTTCGGCAGCAAATGCGGTTTTAAAGGAATCGCCGTTCCATTCCTTATCCGTTCCCTGGCTAACGATTACATACAGTCTCTTTGGCTCGCTGGTTATGTTTGCCGCCTGCGATACGATTTCATGGTTCTTGCAGGCGGCCAGCAAACAAAGACTGACTGAAATCACAACAAATTTTGACCAGCAAAACGCACGTTTTTTCATATTTGTCATGCCGCCCTCCGTGAAGATTTGTGTTTTTCGATCATGTCCGTGAAACGTTTGAATAGGTAATGGCTGTCATGCGGGCCGGGCGAAGCTTCCGGGTGATATTGTACCGAAAAGACCGGCTTATCTTTCAACCGCAGTCCTTCATTCGAATTGTCGAATAAACTCACATGCGTGACTTCGGCATTCGCCGACAGCGTTTCCGGCAAAACTTCGAAGCCGTGATTTTGGCTGGTGATTTCGACTTTGCCCGTTTGTAAATCTTTTACCGGCTGGTTGGCGCCGCGGTGGCCAAGCTTCATCTTGCGGGTTTTGCCGCCCAGCGCCAGCGCCAGCAATTGATGCCCGAGGCAAATGCCGAATAGCGGAATATTTTTGTCGAGGATGGCCTTGATCACCGGCACGGCATAAATGCCGGTGGCCGCCGGATCGCCTGGGCCGTTCGAAAGAAACACGCCATCGGGCTTGAGTTTAAAAACTTCATCAGCGGCGACCGTCGCCGGCACCACGGTAACCTTGCAGCCGGCATTTACAAGGCGGCGAAGAATGTTGAGCTTAGCACCATAGTCGATAGCGACAACGTGGAGGCTGGGGGAAGATTTTTCCAGCCCCGAGCCTCCAGCCCCCAGCCTCCAAAGCCCTTCCTTCCACTCATATGCCTTTTCACACGTAACCTCTTTCGCCAAATCCATATCTTCGAGACCTGGCCACGCCGCGGCTTGCTTGCGTAAATTATCGAGATCGAATTTGCCGTCAGGCGCGTGAGCAATAACGCCATTCGGCGCGCCGCCATCACGAATACGGATCGTAAGTGCGCGTGTATCGAGGCCGGATAAACCAACCAGATTGCTTTTCTTCAGCCAAGCATCCAGCGGCTCGGCCGAACGCCAGTTGGAAGGTTCGGTTATGGGCGCACGAAGGATAAGGCCACGGGCAGCGGGCTTGCGCGCTTCAAGATCTTCAGCATTCGCGCCGACATTGCCGATATGCGGAAAGGTAAAGGTGATGATCTGGCCGGCGTAACTCGGATCGGTGAGAATTTCTTGATAGCCGGTGATGGAGGTATTGAAGCAAACCTCACCAACGGCAGCGCCCGCAGCGCCCAGCCCCTGCCCCCAGAAAACCGATCCATCCGCCAATACCAAAACGCCTGTTGAGCCTGCCGGTTGTTTAGGCGCAGGCGCAGATGTGCGCGGCTCTGAAGGCGTGCGTGTCATCGTCCTCGGTTTTCGGGGAAATCCCGTTCAAACGGGAGAAAGTTATGCCGCGTTTAAGACTGTGTTGCAACCCAAGATATATCGAGAATTAGCCCCAAATCTGGCCTTTTTTTGTGAATTCATCATTTATTTACCCCTATAGCTGATAGTACTAATGCATTAATTTAAGCTAATTACGAAGAGCTAGAGTATAAAAAGGACTATAATATATGGATATTCCGCCTAATTTAGACGGTAATATTGGCCCTCAATCTTCTTCTCTATCCACTGGGGCCGCGGCTCAGCTGGTTACACAGCACCCTAGAAGGATTCTTACAGCTCGCGATATTCAACTGCATTCCAAATTCGGATCTTCCATAACCGCCCGTCAAGCTCAAGTCGGCGCCTTACTTATGGAGGGGCTATCGACGAAAGATATCGCGCGTAAACTGGGGCTTGCGGTCGGTACAGTTAAGGTGCATCTCGCCGGCCTTTATCGATTAGCGGGCGTTGATTCCCGGGCAAGATTTATCGCGCAATTTGTAAACCATTCCAAGCCACAGGACGTAATTTCTAGTCCTGAGGACCTAGTTTCTAGTTTGACCCGAGCACTCGATGAGGCGCGTGAAACTGCGAGAACAGCCATCACCAGGGTGTCGGAGCTTGAGAAGAGCGTACTATCAGCGCTCGGCCTGAATATTACCGATACGCGTGCTACAATGACCGCTGCAATGAATGAAGTTTTTATCACTCCATCAGAACCTGAGGGCACTCCTCCCGAATCAGCCCGACATGCCAGCGCGCTTGACGACATATATGCTGGTTTGGAAAGGGCCACCCGCAACGGCCCGAAAGTCCTGCGTAAAAGGCCTACGAAAGATGGAAAACTAGACCGGACATAATAACCGGCTTTTCCGCAGTACATTTTTTCTTTCGGCCTTCATCAAAAATCGCTAAAAACAATGGGCTACCTCAAACGCTAAGGTCAGGACCATGATCCCCCGCTATTCACGCCCCGCGATGACCGCAATTTGGGAGCCCGAGAACCGACTTAAAATCTGGTTCGAAATTGAGGCGCATGCGTGCGATGCACTGGCCGCCATCGGCGTTATCCCCAAATCCGCCGCTGCTACCATTCGCAAAAAAGGCAAATGGGAATTAGCGCGGGTGGACAAGATCGAAAAAGAAACGCGGCACGATGTGTTGGCGTTCCTGACCAACCTCGCCGAGCATATCGGACCCGATGCGCGATTTTTGCATCAAGGCATGACCTCCAGCGACGTGTTGGATACGGCGCTCGCCGTGCAGATGACGCAGGCAGCAGATTTGTTGCTGAAGGATATCGATGCTCTGCTCTTTGCACTGAAAAAAGTGGTCGAGAAAAATCTCGATGTCATCACCATCGGCCGCAGCCACGGCATTCATGCCGAGCCGACCAGCTTCGGCATTAAATTCGCCACGCATTACGCAGCCTTCGCGCGCGCCAAAAAGCGGTTGAAAGCCGCGCGCGCTGATATTGCAACGGCGGCAATCTCGGGGCCGGTCGGCAGCTTCGCCAGCGTCGATCCGCGCGTAGAAGCGCATGTGGCGAATAAGCTCGGCCTGAGCGTTGAACCAATTTCGACGCAGGTAATCCCGCGCGACCGGCACGCGATGTATTTCGCCACCCTTGGCGTTATCGCTAGCTCCATCGAAAATCTGGCAATCGAAATCCGCCATCTGCAGCGCAGCGAAGTGCGCGAAGCCGAAGAACCGTTCGCCAAGAGCCAAAAAGGCTCCAGCTCCATGCCGCACAAACGGAATCCGGTATTGGCAGAAAATCTCACAGGCCTCGCGCGTATCGTACGCGCCACCGTAACACCGGCTTTAGAAAATGTGGCTCTGTGGCACGAGCGCGATATTTCGCACTCATCCGTCGAGCGCCTGATTGGTCCGGATGCGACGATTGCTTTGGATTTCGCACTGTCGCGCCTCACCGGATTGATCGACGGCATGGTGGTTTATAAAGACCGCATTCGTGCGAACCTTGAAAGCCTCGGCGGCTTGCATTTCTCACAGCGCGTATTGCTGGCTCTGACGCAGGCCGGCCTCGGCCGCGAACAGGCTTATAAAATCGTGCAGTCGAACGCGATGCGGGTATGGAGTGATTTACAGAAGGGCAAACCCGCCAGCTTTCCCGCCCGCATCAAAGCCGACAAAACCATCCGCAAATATCTAAAACCGCAAGCGCTGGCCGCGTGCTTTGACCTAAAGCCGTATGTGCGACATGCCCGCATGATCTGGAATCGCGTAGCCAGGGATAGATAAAGAAGCATCGGAAGCCTGATGCCACCCGCGCAATCCGACTTCAAAACGATGGGCCAATTGAGGATTTCGTCGGCGCAAATGATCAAGCGGATCACCTTCAAGGCGCGGCCCATTGGTAGTTTCGATTTTGGCTGCGGAAAATTCTTGCCCTGCCAGTAAGGCATCGAATGGGGAAAGGCCAACATCAAGAGCAGCATGTCCCCCCGCTGCCGCTGCGTCGCCTCCTCCACCAGCGCTAAGTTTTTTTGCCGTTTTTGCTACTGGCGCATGCTTGATGTCATCTGCTGTCACAACATAAGCTCCATTGCCGCCATCGGTAATAAACCCTATTTGCTCATGTTGTTTTGCTCTGCCCCTATTCTCTAAATAACGTTCCTCGAACACATACTTTAGCGCCATAAGTGTTTGCTCAACACTAATTTTCTTCGTTTCCACATCTGGAAGCAGAGTCCATGAGATTTCTTTTACGCTTGCGGTTGTGCGATTGGCGCTACGGATGAGCCACTGGAAAACGTCTGCGCTTGCTATTGCAACCTTCTCCTCTGTGTGAGGCGAAAACCAGAAATCTTTCCCGAGATCCCAGCGCAAGCTTAGCGCCTTATCAAAAACTGCCTGGGACATTTTCTCGCCGCGCATCGAGCCGGACATAAAAACGGCATCGACGCTATCGATCATTTCACAGGTTATATCGTCCGGCGCGATAAGGTCTTTAACATTGCCGCGATAGACGGCGTAGGAAGTGTTTTCCTTGCCGTTCACATCGGTGTGACGAAAAGAAAAAGAATGGGCGGTCTTCACGGTTTCGCTTAGATGAAGCCGCGTTGGCAGCAAAAGAAGACCAGAATCCGTCAGAGATTGGTAAATTTGCTGGCCGGAACCATCCGTACCAGCCACGCCCAAAAACAGGCCATTGCTTCGCGTGGCCCTCGCATAAGTCGTAAAAGTATTGGCGGAAGATCCACCGGGGGCGAACGTAACAGGATTACCTTCGGTCAGATCGAACAGCTCTTGGGAAGGTCGCTGAAAATCGCCGCCGATAAAAAGTCTGCGCGCTATTTGGTGGAAAAGAGGTTCGAGAATGGGCCGCTTGCCGTCCTTCGGAAGGCCAAAAGTCTCGGTCAGCGCCTTGAAATGGGCGGAACAGGGAATTTGTATCGTAATGTCCAGAGGAAGAATATCGCCGGTAAAAACAATAGCCATTGTCTGTCCGTGTAACTGGAAATGATTGAATCGATTTTTGATGAGGCTATAGGCGACGGGCTAAAATGCGCAAGATAGATTCGAATAAACTAGAGAAATTGATTTAGTTAATTGTGCGTTGCAGCGTTACTTCCCGCTCGCGCCAACGCGCGCCTGAACACTCACGCCCTCAGCCACGGCGATGATATAGGCCAAGTCTTCAGCTTCGCGCCAACGGCGATACAATGTGTCGATAAGCTGATTACCGTTAGGCTGATCGGCGAACGGGTCACCGAGGCGGGTTTGGTATTCTTTATGTGCGGTTTCGGCACGGGTTTCTAACCAGACCGGCAATTGTTCGAGCGAAATTTGCGCAAGCTCGGACGGCGTGAGTTCTTGCTGCACACGCTTGGCGACGTGGGCGCCATAGCGGTTATGCAACTCCTCGAAAACCATGATGCCTCTTTGCGCTTTGGTCATCGTTAGTGCCGGGTCTGTAGACGGATATTCTCTTTCATCAGGCGAAACACATTGCGCAGGCGCTCTTCGACCGGCAATGCAGCCACTCGTTCCTCACGAACGCCTTCAAACCGTTCAAGGGTACGCAGAATGGTGATAGCGTTTTCTTTACCGAAGCGATGCTCAAGCTCGGAAAATTCAAGCGGCCCTAAAGATTGAAAAGTGTTCGACATGCAATGAAGCTCCACGCAATTTTAGAAACAGACTCAAAAGCGATTGTTATTATTTTTTGATGATAACTTACCAGTTAAAGGTTGTAAACGGCCAATTTCGCGTTATTTACTTTCTCAAAATCGCTATTTTTATACTTAAAATATAAGCTTTCACCGTAATTCTGATCACATTTTAACCGAACCACTATTTCAACGACATGATCGGAACATGCACAAAAGAAGGCTCAAACACCGCGACTCGTATCGATATTGCATCGTTTCTGCTGCCTTAAATTAGCCAAGAAAGACTTTTAGCGTCTCGTTCTCACAGTTAATGCCGCGTCTCGATTCACAACCACAAAACCAAACCGGGAGTTCCGCCATGCTAACGACCACTTCACCCTTTACTCGCGCCCTTGCCGTTGCCGCCCTAATCGGCGGTTTCGCTCTCGCGAGCCCGTCTTACGCAGCTTCGCCGGTATCCCCGGATTCACAAATGGATATGTCATCGTCTGCCGGTAAGAAAGGCCACGGCGGCGAAGACATGGCGCAACGCGTCGAAACCCGCATTCAGACCCTTCACGATAAGCTCAAGATCACCCCGGAACAGGAAAGCGCCTGGAACGATGTTGCCCAAGCGATGCGCGACAACGAAGCCAGCATTCACCAAGTGATCGAAGCCCGTCATCAGAATTCCAGCACGATGAGCGCTATTGACGATCTGCAGTCTTACCAAAAGATCGCCCAAGCGCATGCCGATGGCCTGAATAAGGTTATTTCATCGTTCTCTTCGCTCTATGACGGTATGACTGCCGACCAGCAGAAGAACGCTGATGAAGTGTTCGGTCGGTTTGAAGGCCATCGCGGCATTGCCAAGGCTTCGGCTCATAAGAAGGGCTCCAAGCCTTCCGACAGCAGCGCAGAATCTGAATAGGAGGACAAAAATGAAGGTATCACTCAGTAAACTAGCCACCGGAGCAGCACTGGCCGTTGTCTTAACAATGGCCGTAGCTGGAACGGCGCGCGCCGACGATCGCGATTGGCGCCGGCATGAGGTAGCTGCTCACCATTGGCATGCAGTGCATCGGCGTCCCGTTTATACGGACGTATATGCTCCGCCTGTGATTGTTACGCCGCCACCAGCTTATTATCCGGCGCCGGTATACGCCTCGCCGGAACCGAGCTTTAACTTCGTTATCCCGCTGCATATCCACTAAGCCGGATAACTTCTAAATTGATCCCGGAGCCTGTGAATAGCAGGTTCCGGGATTTTTTTTGTGCAGCCGGCGATCAACGGCACGGATCAATTATGCGCACACGGTTATGGATTGAGTTCGCTGCGTTCTTCATCGGCGTTCCCGCCGTGCTTATCTGGCATCCCACGCGGCTGGATGGGCATTTGTGCCTTTGGTTGTTCTCGCTTTATGCATTGTGGGTTTTGCGGCACACGAGTGGCTTCTCATGGCGCAATTTATGGCATGGCAAAGGCTGGTCGCCCCGGCAGAGAAAACAGGCGCTGCTCCGCTTTATCATCGCGACGGCAGCGGTAATAATCTTCACCTGCGGTATTGCGCCGCATCGGTTGTTTAGTTTCCCGCTGCAGCGGCCTGGGTTCTGGCTGTTGGTGATGATCCTCTACCCGATCCTCTCGGCACTCCCGCAGGAGCTAGTGTTCCGCAGTTTTTTCTTCCGGCGCTATGGAGAATTCTTTCGCACACGCACGGCGATGATTGTTGTGAACATGCTATTGTTCGGCTTCATCCACGTGATGTTTCATAACTGGGTTTCGCCGCTGCTGTCAGCGATCGCCGGTGGATTGTTTGCCTGGAGCTATACGCAGCACCGTTCGCTCAAATGGGCGGCGATCGAGCATGCCGCCTATGGCTGCATGGTTTTCACCATAGGGATCGGCTTTTACTTTCTGGTGGGGGCGTTTAGGCCTTAAATCCCTTTATTTTCAAGGCAATGAAAATAAACGCCACGCTGTTTTAAAGACTATTTGGCCGCTATAATGCCGCCCAGATAAGGAAAAACGCATAATGGCTATAGCCAAAACCATAACGGTGAAACCGCCGATGTCAGACAACGCCCTGCTCAACGCGGGACGTCTTGTGCTGGTTGCCGAGAGTGCCGCGCTTACCGAAATGGCTGGCACGCTGGACGCCGATTTCATCAAGGCCGTGCGATTGCTCGTAGGCTGCAAAGGCCGCGTGGTGGTGAGCGGTATGGGCAAGAGCGGTCATGTCGCGCGCAAGATCGCGGCGACCCTGGCCTCGACCGGCAGCCCTGCCCTGTTCGTACATCCGGGCGAAGCGAGCCATGGTGATCTTGGCATGATCGTGCCGGATGATTGCGTCATCGCGCTATCGAACTCCGGCGAGACGGCGGAGCTTACCGATCTGGTTGCCTACACGCGGCGCTTTTCCATTCCCCTGATTGCCATCACCAGCCGTGCGCAAAGCGCGCTGTCGAGCGCGGCGGATGTTGCGCTGATTTTGCCGCCGGTTAACGAAGTATGCCCGATGGGCCTCGCACCCACGACATCGACCACAATGATGCTGGCACTGGGCGATGCGCTGGCGGTTGCGGCGCTGGAATGCAAAGGCTTCACCGAAAACGATTTCCGCAACCTGCATCCCGGCGGCAAGATCGGCAAAATCCTTATGCGCGTGAGCGATGTGATGCATGGCGCCGATACGTTACCGCTGGCAAAAGACACCGACGCGATGAGCCATGTTCTGGTCGTGATGACAGAAAAAAGCTTCGGCTGCGCCGGCATTACCGATACGAACGGCGCTCTCATTGGCATCATTACCGACGGCGATTTGCGCCGCCATATGCAAGATGGGCTGGTTCAGAAAAAGGCGCGCGATGTCATGACCAAAGCGCCGCTTACCGTCAGCCCCCAGATGCTGGCCGCCGAAGCATTGCAAATTCTCAATGATAAAAAACGCACGCAGTTATTTGTGGTCGACGGCGGAAAGCCGGTTGGCATTTTGCATATTCACGATCTGCTGCGCGCGAGTGTAGCGTAATTAAGACGTGTTTAGCCGTTTTGTATGGCGGCCTGCAATTCTCTTTCTACCGTCTGCACATACCAGTCTGGTTTAGGACCCTCACGCGCAGCTACTTCCTGTGAAAGGCCGCGCCACATTTTAAGATGCTGACTTCTTTCGGTTCCCGTGGGAGTCCGGTTTCGTTCGTTTTCTATTGCCTGGATAGTTTCAGGAGTAATGCCATCGTTACTATGATGAAGCAGCGTTCCATCAAGTCGATGAACAAAAGCTTGCTTAAAAGCCCCGGCAGCAGCCAAACGGTTTAGGCTCGCTGCCGTAGACTCATAAACCTGGTCGTGCGCTGGGATAACAGGCCAACGGGTGGCTCCAGTTCTTTTTAAACCTTCCTCACAGCGAAGGAACATGCCCAGCATGCTTTGGCGTCGGGGTACCGCGAGACAATAGATTTCCGTTTGGTATCCAGAAGCGTTAAAATTTTTGGCGATGTGGGCAATAAGATCGGTTTGGTCGAGCGTAGCCTCTATGACCGCATGCAATCTGGCTTCTATTGCATCTTGCAGTAGCCACTGCATCCATTCGAAGATTTCACCCGACACACTTTCGTAAACGCCGGGAAGACCTCCACGACATATTTCGCCATAGCGCGGATGTTTTTCTCTCAGATTCTCCCTGTCTATCACGACAGGGCGTTCCTCATCAGGAAATTGTTGCTGAAGATTTCGCAGTAAAGTCGATTTTCCAGAACCTTGCTGAGCCGACAGCAAAAGCGCACGCGGCGCCTCAAGAGGGGCTACGTCTGCTTTAATCAATTCGGCTTTAACGCCTTCATAGGCCGGGTTGGTCGGATGCGTCATAAATTCTCAAAAATCTAAAATACATAAAATACGGAAAGCACAGTATACCCTCTATTTGTGCAAGTAAAAAATGGCGGGCATTAAGGTTAAAGCTAGTGCTTTTCCTTCGCCAACTCATCAAACGCAACTAGCCTTTCCAGCAACGCAGGCAACTGCTTCAGCGATATCATGCTTGGTCCATCGCAGGGCGCGTGGTCGGGATCTTGGTGCGTTTCTATGAAAATGGCGGCGAGGCCCACGGCCACGGCCGCGCGGGCCAGTACCGGTACGAACTCACGCTGGCCGCCCGCACGGTCACCCAAAGCGCCCGGCTGCTGCACGGAATGCGTGGCGTCGAACACGACCGGATAGCCGGTTTGCGCGAGCACTGGAAAAGCGCGCATGTCGGTGACGAGCGTGTTGTAGCCGAAGCTCGCGCCGCGCTCGCACAACAAAATATTATCGTTGCCGGTCGAAGCGATTTTGGCGGCGACGTTTTTCATATCCCACGGCGCCAGAAACTGACCCTTCTTGACGTTCACCGGCTTTCCGGTTTCACCTGCCGCCAACAGCAAATCGGTTTGTCGGCAAAGGAAGGCGGGGATTTGCAGAATGTCGGCGACCTTGGCGACTTCGGCGCATTGTTCTTTCTCATGCACGTCGGTAAGGATCGGCAGACCGGATTTCTCCCGGACCTCGGCCAAAATCGGCAGCGCCTTATCGAGCCCGATGCCGCGGCCCGAAGCCAGCGATGAGCGATTGGCCTTGTCGAACGAAGTTTTATAAATCAAATCAATTTTCAGTTTTTTGGCGATCGCGGCCAGCGCCGACGACATTTCGAGTGCATGCGCACGCGATTCAAGCGTGTTCGGGCCGACCATAAACACCAGCGGCAAATCGTTGCCGATTTTTATTTTGCTTTTTTTGGGGCCAGAGATGGTGATGTGTTTAGACATGAGTGGTTTTTGTATCCATAGATTTCAGAGGTATCCGGTCAGTGTAGCGCATGAACGAAGCGCCGTTATTACCACACATGGATGCGTTCAAAAAAATTGTTTTTTGCCTCTCAAAATAATTATACAATTTTTTCAATAAGTTACCCCTCCTCATTCAGGGTGCCGGCGGATTAGCCACCAGCATTTCCAGAATTCGGTGCAGGCTTCATAGATCGAAACCATACCGCATTCCGGTGTATAGGTTTATAATACTATATTATTTTGGGCTGAAAAGCAAGCTAAAAACCGGTAATTTTAACTATTTGCGTCTTTCTGCTCACGTTTGCGGTATGTGTACCAGCCCAGCGGAATGCTGATTATGTAAAGCGTGCCGACGACCGATAGCGTAAGCCAGGTATTGTTGATAAGGCCCGCGGTCGCCAACACGGTCAGCGCGAAAATCGGCGCAACCCAAACTGGCTTTACGCGTAAGCCTTTCAGCGAAAGCGTCGGCAAGCGGCTGACCATCAAGCCACCAACGATAATCAGCCAAATAGACATAACTGGTGTCGGTGGCTGCACGCTCTCGCCAAATTCCAAAAAATACATCAACGGCAAGAGTGCCAGCCCCGCCCCACCCGGCGCCGGTACGCCAGTAAAATAACGCTTGGCCCAGGCGGGCGCGGATTGATCGTCGAGCATCGTATTGAAGCGCGCGAGGCGCAGCGCCGTGCAAACAGCATAACCGAGCACGGCAACCCAGCCGAGGTTGGTGTCATACTTCAATGCCCACTGATACATGATGAAACCGGGCGCAACGCCGAAGCTGATGGCATCCGAAAGGCTGTCGAGCTCGGCGCCGAACTTGCTGGCGATGTTAAGCAGACGCGCCACGCGGCCATCCAGCATGTCGAACACGCCGGCCACCACAATACCGATCACTGCCTCGCGCCATTGATCGTGCAGCGCAAAGCGCATAGCCGTCAGCCCCGAACATAACGACAACAGCGTCAGCATGTTGGGCAACAGCCGCGTGAGCGGTAAATCTTTGCGCGTACGAGAGCCGAGGGGCATCAGCGCTTCTCCCCTGCGCGCACCGTTTCCGATGATGTGCAATCGGCCAGCACCGTCTCGCCGCCGAGCATATATTGGCCTACGGCCACCAGCGGCGCGAGGCCGGGGGGAAGATAGATATCGGCGCGGCTGCCGAAACGGATAATGCCGTAATGTTCGCCAGCCTTGAATCGATCGCCTTTTTTAGCATCGCACACGATGCGCCGGGCAATCATCCCGGCGATCTGCACGCAGCCCAAATTTTGCCCGGCATAGGGATGCTCACCGGCCAGAGTCATAACTACAGTCATGCGTTCATTATCCTCGCTGGCTTTGTCCCAGGAGGCGTTGAGGAATTTTCCTTTGCGGTAAATGGTGGAAGCCACCGCGCCATCAGCCGGTATGCGATTGACATGCACATCGAAGATATTGAGGAAGATGCTCACACGCCAGCGCGGCGTATCGCCGAGGCCAAGATCGGGTGCAGGTTTAACTTCTTTTACGCCGACCACCTTGCCATCGGCCGGACTAAGAATAAGACCAGCACGGGTCGGCGCTACGCGCGGGGGATCGCGAAAGAAAAAAGCACACCAAGCCGTGAGCAGCGCGCCAATGACAAAGAAAAATCCGCCGAGAAAGAACCACATCAATATGGCCACGACGGCAAAACCGGCGATGAAGACGCGGCCTGCGGGGTGAAAAAAGTCGATCAGCGCGTGCAAGGTTTGCTGGGCGTTTAGTGGCTGCTTCATAGGTTAGGGCTCATTCCAAGTTAAAAAGCGCCCCATACCCCATATGCGGCAAGGCGAAGGGCCATGTTAGTATCGCACCGAAAAAATGCCAACTAAATCTCAACTAACGCCGGTTCTACCGGTATTACCGGCATGCAGATTCTTTTAACTAATTTGGGGTTAAAATGCGAAAAGCCATTATGTCTTTCATCCCCATCCCTAAAAGGTTCTGCCTTGTCCATTAAATCGGTATGCGTCTATTGCGGCTCGTCGAATGGTGTGCCGGGTCATTATCAGAAAACCGCGCGCGATGTGAGCACGGCGCTGGCCAAACACAAACTCGAAATCGTCTATGGCGGCGGGCATGTCGGCCTGATGGGTATTGTCGCCGATTCCGCGCTGGCGGTGGGCGCGCGCGTCATCGGCATTATCCCCGAACATATCCGCGCCCAAGAAGTTCAGCATACGGGATTGACCGAGCTAAAAGTTGTGCCCGACATGCATACGCGCAAACGCATGATGGTAGAACGTTCCGATGCATTCGTAGTGCTGCCCGGCGGGTTAGGCACACTCGATGAAGCCTTTGAAATCATCACCTGGAAAAAACTCAAACTACATTCCAAACCGATTATCATTTTCAATGATCACGGTTATTGGGATCCCCTGCTCGCCTTGATCGAACATACGGTCGGCGAAGGCTTTGCCGTGAAAAAGGATACCGCTTTGTACACTGTGGTAACCACGATTGACGAGATGTTCGCCGTACTTACGGCCGGCGCTGGCGCATCGGCTGCACTCAGGACTGAGCGCATGTGATCGGCGCCGAACTTTAATCTGGAAGTAATATTCCGGCGTAAAGCGCCATGCGTTGACGGCCCGAAACCCAAAAATCAACCATCTCTTAATGCGCATTTAAACTTCGTAAATAACGAGTTTAACCAGCCCTTCTCTTTTTAGCGGTAAACTTTCCGCAACTTATCAGCAATTTTGAATTCATCCATCCATGTTTCAAAAAAGTCTCAGCACCCTGCCCTTCGTCGATCTCTACATCTGTTTGGAAGGAGACGCCGCTCCGCATTTTCAAGGCTCGATGAAAGGGTTGAAAAAACATCCCAACATTATTGTTCCCCCGGAATATCAAGATGATCTTCAGCGCCTCATCGCGAGCATCAAGAAAAACATAAACGACGATTGGGCAATGCTTGATTTCGATGGCATGCGCATGCGGGCCGTCTTCTTTCGCGCCGCTAACGGAGAAAAATGGGTGGTTCTACGCCGGGTCAAGAATCTGCCGCCGCCCATTGACTCGCTGGGATTCCCACCTCCGTTTGTTGCCCAATTGGAGAAATTGGGCACACAAGATGGACTAATCCTGGTTTGCGGGGCAACCGGCCAGGGCAAGACCACTACCTGTTGTTCGCTACTGCTCGATTATATGAACCGTTACGGCGGCGTCGGTTTCACGATCGAAGATCCGGTGGAATACAATCTCGCGGGCCCGCATGGCGAAAGCGGCTATTGTTTTCAAGTCGAGGTGCACGAGGACCACGAATGGGCGGAAATGCTGCGGCGCAGCCTGCGTTGTCATCCAAAATATATCTTCATTGGCGAGATCTGCACGCCTGACGCCGCAAACCAGTTGCTGAGAGCAGCGACATCCGGCCACTTGGTCATCGCCACCGTGCATGCCGGCAGTCTGCAGGAAGGTCTTGAGGGCCTGCTGCAACTGGCAGAAGAATTTATCGGCGAACGGGCCAAGCAATTACTGGCTTCCAGTCTCCTGGCCGTCATCCATCAGTCGCTCGGGCAACTGGGAATGCGCTCACGCTTCGCCATCGCCGGCCACAGCAACCAGGCCGCTGCCATCCGCGGTATCATCCGAGACAGTCAAATTGGGCAGATTACGTCGATTTCGGATCAGCAACATGCTCAATTGTCGCAAAAGGACAAGGCGATTATCTAGTTCCGCATTAATCCTTTCTCAACCAACACAATCGATAGTTTCGCTGTAGCGGTGAAATTTTCAGAAAGCAGACATTCGAATGTCCAAAATCAAAGTCAAAAATCCGCTGGTCGAAATGGACGGCGATGAAATGACCCGGATCATCTGGAAGATGATCAAGGATTGGCTCATTACGCCCTATCTGGATGTCGATCTGAAATATTTCGATCTCGGCATCGAAAATCGCGACAAAACGGAAGACAAGGTCACCGTCGAATCCGCCGAGGCGATCAAAAAATATGGCGTCGGCGTCAAGTGCGCGACGATCACGCCCGACGAAGCGCGGGTGAAGGAATTCAATCTCAAGAAAATGTGGAAGTCGCCAAACGGCACCATTCGCAACATCTTGAACGGTACCGTATTCCGCGAACCGATCCTGATTCATAACGTGCCGCATTATGTGCCGCACTGGAAAAAGCCGATCGTCATCGCGCGCCATGCTTTCGGCGATCAGTACAAGGCGACCGACTTCCGCGTTCCCGGCCCCGGCACCTTGACGATCAGCTTTAAGCCTAAGGATGGCGGCGAACCCATTACGCACGAAGTGCATCAGTTCCCGGCATCTGGCGTGGCGCTGGCCATGTATAATGAGGACGCCTCAATTCGCGGCTTTGCCGCCGCCTGCATGAACTATGCCCTCATGCGGCACTATCCAATGTTTCTTTCGACCAAGAACACGATACTCAAAGCCTATGATGGGCGATTTAAGGATATCTTTGCCGAAGTCTATGAGAAGGAATTCAAAGATAAGTTCGAGATGGAAGGCATCAGCTACGAGCATCGCCTCATCGACGATATGGTCGCGCAATCGATCCGCGAAGAAGGCGGCTTTCTGTGGGCCTGCAAAAATTACGATGGCGACGTACAATCGGATTCCGTGGCGCAAGGCTTCGGCTCGTTGGGCTTAATGACCTCGGTTCTGCTATCGCCTAACGGCGAGTATATCGAAACCGAGGCCGCGCACGGCACCGTAACGCGCCATTACCGCGATCATCAGGCGGGCAAAGAAACCTCAACCAATCCCATCGCCTCGATCTTTGCCTGGACGCAGGCCCTGCACTATCGCGGCAAGCTGGATCAAACGCCGGATGTGATGAATTTCGCCAAAACGCTGGAGCAGGTTTGCATCAAGACGGTCGAACAAGGATTTATGACAAAGGACTTGGCGCTGCTGATCGGGCCAAAGCAACCCTGGCTCAACACCAAAGGCTTCCTCGAAAAAATCGCCAGCGGCCTGAAAACGAGCTGGAAGTAGTATAAATTTATATTAGTTTTTGTAAGACTCGGAAGCTTATTACTTGTCATCATAATATCAGTTAATTATATTGAGGCCGGAACAAATGCTACTTAGCTGCCTCTCGGCAATCCTCACACCCGTATGCGCACATTCGCCCGAATCCAAGATGGATGGAATGGAAAAGACGCCGCAGTCATACTGATACTGGCGGCAATTTATTTTGGCGCTTCCAAATTCGGCTTCATGATGGCCTTTACGGCCAAACAGGTTTCGGCTGTTTGGCCACCAACCGGCATTGCCTTAGCCGCCGTGTTGATTTTTGGGCCGCGCGTGTGGCCGGGCATTGCGCTCGGCGCCTTTCTTGCTAATTACACGACCTTTGAGCCTATGCCTTCGGCATCCTTCATTGCCGTAGGCAATACGTTGGAGGCTGTGACCGGAGCATGGCTCCTGCGCCATATCGCACATTTTGATTCCACACTTAGCCGCATGAAAGATATTCGCGGCCTCTTGTTATTCTCAGCCATTCTCAGCACGACTATCAGCGCCACATTTGGCGTAACGAGCCTTTGCCTTAGCGGCGTGCAGCCTTGGCAAGCCTATTGGTCGCTTTGGCTCTTGTGGTGGGTAGGCGATGCTACCGGCGCCATTATCGTTGCGCCTTTGTTGCTGGCCTGGTCGCGGAAAACACAATGGCCAAAGGCACGCGATCTTATCGAATTTACGATTTTGTTTCTGGGCCTTGCGGCGGCAAGCCTAGCTGTATTCAGCAAAATGTCCCTGCTCGGCATGAAGCTGCATAACTTCTTTTATCTTATTTTTGTCTTTGTGATTTGGGCGGCTATCCGTTTTGGGCAGCGCGGAACGACCCTTGTAACGCTTGTAACATCATGCATTGCCATTGGCGCTGCCTTGCGCAGCTCTGAAATATTTGCCGGTATACCGGCGGATCAGAATTTTGCAGCGCTACAGATTTTTATGGCTGTGATTGCCATGACGGGCCTGTTCCTGAGCGCCGCCGTCGCCGAGCGAGAACAAGCGGAAAAGGCATTACACGAAGCCAACCGGAACAAGGATGAATTTCTATCCATGCTGGCGCATGAATTGCGCAATCCGCTGGCGTCGATTGCCGGTGCGCTTCATATCATCCGATTACCTGCGGTGAGCGCCGAGCAGCACAGCCGGGCGCTGTCCATCATGGATCGCCAACTGCAGCAAATCATACGGCTCATCGAGGATTTGGTCGATGTCGCGCGCATCTCACACGGCAAAATTGAATTGCGCCGCGCGCCGGTTGCGTTGGACGAAACAATCGCCATCGCCACCGAAACTGTGGCCCCCATCATGGAAGCCAACGGACATGAGTTTTCAAGCACGTTGCCGGAGCAAAAAATCTGGCTGGATGCCGATCCCGCGCGCCTGGCGCAAATTTTTATCAATCTGCTCAACAATGCCGCCAAATACACACCGCCGGGCGGTCGCATTACTCTTACGGTTGAAAGCGACGGGCAGACCATGACCGCGCACGTACGCGATAACGGCATAGGTATTGCGTCCGATATGCTCCCGAAAGTGTTCGATATGTTCACGCAGATACAAAACTCTGCGGTACGTTCCACCGGCGGCCTTGGCATCGGTCTGACGCTGGTGCGACGGCTGGTTGAGATGCATGGCGGCGGGGTGGAAGCGCACAGCGCAGGTGCCGGCCAGGGCAGCGAGTTTATCGTACGGTTGCCCCAAATCTCTGCCCCATCGGCGGCCGCGTCGCAAAGAAAGGATCGGATAGTTGCCGAACCGCAAAAGTTCAGAATTATGGTGGCAGACGATAATGAATCCTTTGCCGAAACCTTCAGTTGCATGCTGCGCCTGCAGGGACATGATGTGCGCGTCGCGCATGACGGGGGCACAGCTTTAGACTTGGCAAAATCGTTTCTGCCGGACGTCGCCTTGCTCGATATCGGCTTGCCGGAGATAAATGGCTATGATTTATGCAAGGAAATCCGCGCCATGCCGGCCCTGAGTCATGCCGTATTGATTGCACAAACCGGTTATGGCCAAACCGAGCATCGCGAACGCTCGCGAGCTGTGGGGTTTGATCATCATTTGGTCAAGCCGGTACAATTCGATACGATAAAGGCATTGCTAGACTCGTTAAAAACGGGAGCCAGCAATGATCCGGAAGAAGAAAGACCTTTCGCGAAGACCGGCTGAATTACGCTTTAAATTGTCTTCTGTTTTCTAGTTTTTCTTTACCGAAACCATGGCATCAGAGACGTCTTTTGCCGGAGCCAAGTTTTCGTAGAGGGACAACGAAGAATTGACGTTTGGATTATCTTTTACTGCTGAGTATAGGGCAACGGTGGTCAAATAATTGGAAAAAGTATTTTCTTCGATTAACACCAATTTCTGAAGCCGCTGATCTTTTGCAAAAAAATCGGTGAAGGCATTTTTTATGCCTTCATCATGCTGAGAAAGCGATTGCAACGCCCAGAAAGCGGATGCCAGCGTCATAACACGCATCATTTTCTGCATGTTTGTTTTGCACTCGTATTTTTTGCAAGCGGCCATAACCATGACCTTATCTCTGCTCGGTGCGGCAAGAGTCGGACCAAACTTGCCTTGCATGAAAGACATACGCAAGGCATCGCTGACCATGCCATCATCAGCACTAGTAAAATTCTCCAATACCCTTTGAATATATTCCGCCTTACCCGAGACCGAATAGGCGCCGATTAATATATCGTTATCGGACGGATTGGACCCGGGCTGCAAAGATTTTAGGGGAGGTATATTATGTTCAGCGTACGCCTTGAAGATTTCCGACATGCTGTTGGCATTGGCATAGGTCTGCGCCTCTTGCGGCAAATTTGCCCGGTAAAGGGCTTCAACATAAAGGCTTTTGATGAAAGGCGATGTTTCCTTGCTCAATACTAGAGTTTTTTCTTGCGGATAGACCGTAAACAAATCAGCAAAAAAACCTACCAAGCCTTCAAGATTAGAATGATCGGCAAGATTTTTGGGCGGCGATTTCGCCTCGATCTTCGGCAAAAGTGTTCCCGTCAAAGCTTCGATGCATTGCATGTCTTTCGTTTGATAAAACGTAGTGTAACAAGATCCATCATCGGCCGCAAAAACCGTGCGCGGCAACGCAAGAATAACCAATCCAAAGATTATTAAGAATTTTTTTGTCATTGGACCTTCATGTTGCCCAGAAAAAACTTCGGCGGCTTAAGGTTATTAAGCCGCCGAAGGTCAAAGTTATACAAAACGATTAGTACCTCGTCTGCCCACCCGGCAGGCGAAAGTCGCCGCCGCTTGCGCTGGCGCTAGTGCTTTCACTGTCGCCGCCGCGTTGCTTCTTGCCGACGTTCTGATAGGCCATGCGGGCATGGTCGATGCAGTACGGCAAGCTTTCGTAGGCGTTGCAGCCACAGAAGCGGAAGTCAGGTGAGCGCGGATCGCCAATCGGCCAACGGCAGTGGCGTTCGCCCGCCTTGGTGACGGCAATGCCCTCATTGCGCTTGAGGTTCTCGAGCGCAGCAAGGCTATCTCTCGCCGGCTTGACGGTGCTGGGCAGCGCCACAGGCGGCAGCGAACGCAGCATCGCACGTTTCTTGGAAGACGTTCGGACGATGGGCACACTGCCGACCGGCAAGCCCCCTGCCGCGCGGCCTTCATCCTCGCGCTTGATCGGTGACGGGCGGGAAGACAGCTTAAGGCGGTGCGCTTTGCCGATAACGGCATTGCGGGTGAAGCCGCCAAGGCGCTTAGCGATCTCGCTAGCGCTGTAGCCGTGGCCCCACATGTCCTTGAGCATCTGGATTTTCTGTTCGGTCCAGCTCATGATTCGCATCGCCTCCCTGAGAGTTTAGGTGTTGTCTTGAGGTAGAAAAACCGGCTTAAAGTCGCGGTTCCGGCTTCGAAATTTTCGTTGGTGGGTGGTGGTCGTTACGCAAGATCTTGTGGCAAGAGGACGCATGCATACCAGATATGTGTTCTCGATTCTACCAAAACGCTTGAGGCGGCGATTATCTTGATCAAAACTCTAAGTGTTGTTTCCTAAATCACTGAATTCAAAAACGGTTGCCGATCTACTCACAGACTCAAAATCGATCTTTTATGTTAATTTTTGATCACCACCGCTTTCGTTATCCACAACTTTTTTGCAGGATTTGCCCTGGTCCGATTCTAAAAAACATGCCATAGCAACCTCCGCTCGATAATCGTAAAAAGCATAAAGAAACAATTTGGTATTAATAATGCGCGATGGACAGCTCGAAGAACATCTAGCAAAACACGATTCCACGGCTGGCCCCTATGATTTTCAAGGCGCCTACGACAACAATCCAGCTTTACAGAAACTTTTGCTTCCGGAAGATTTTCTATCCACGCTGGAGGAAATTCATGAATTCCTAGACCGGGAAATGAGTCGCGCGGAGAATAATATTCTCGCCCCGCCTATTTTTCCGTTCGTGGAACGGCTTGAAAAGTCTCCCGAAGTTCGCCAAGCCCTGCTCGCTCATTTCGCGTTCTCCCCGCCTCACGAGTTCCGAAAAAACCGACCACATGAGCTTATACGCGAACATCCCATACGCGTCGCCAATCTGGCCTGCATTCTGAACCTCGACGATCGAACCATCATTGGCCTAATTCTTCACGACGACAAAGAAGACGCCACGGCAACCCATGAAATACTCGAAAAAATTTTCAGCAGAGACACTGCCAATGATGTGGACAATTATTCCATTCCAGAACGCGAAGAGCTGATACCTCTCTACGCCGAAGCAAACCCGCACCTCCGATACTATGAAGCCGCTGAAGCTCTCGATAGAATCCTTAAAAATTTTTATAAAACCAGAATTCAAGTTCATCGCCTGGAATGGAGAGGATTGCTCGGAAAAATTCTCGATGGCATCAGCAATTTGCAAGACGATGCCATCGATGCCGGGCCTGGCGGGTTCACATCCGATTTTAAGGAGTTGCAAGATAAAAACAGAATATTTCTCCATAATCAGGGAGCCTTTATTCAAAAATTAATGGAAAAATTTGACGGCGATCAAACGCATCTGGAACATATGATACATCAGATAAATATATGGTCTTGGGCCGCACTAGCGATTCGTGAGCACGGCGTTTCGCATCCCCTCGCGACTATATTGCATAAAGCAGCATCCAGCATTCTTGCCCACATTCACCCCGCTATTGCCGATGCCAAAAGACCGCCTAATCATGAAAGAGTCATTCGAGCCGGTTTAGCACCTGTTCTTGCACCGGGGGAAAGCCAAGCCTGAACAATGGCTTTTCTTCGAATCATGCTAAACACGCCCGGCTTTCAGAAATGGGCATGACATATGGTTGATTTGTTCCGCGGCAATGCAAAGAAAAAAGATAAGGACAATTCCTATAGCGCCCGCGATATCGAGGTGTTGGAAGGGCTTGAGCCCGTTCGGCGTAGGCCCGGCATGTATATCGGCGGCACCGGCGAATCCGCCATGCATCATCTTGTGGCGGAAACGCTCGATAACGCGATGGACGAAGCCGTCGCCGGGCATGCCAGCCGTATCGAAGTCGAGCTTGGTCCCGATAATACAGTCACCGTCCGCGATAATGGGCGGGGCATTCCTATCGACAATCATCCGAAATTTCCGGGGAAATCGGCACTGGAGGTCATTCTCACCACATTGCACTCGGGCGGTAAGTTCTCGAACAAGAATTACGAAACCTCCGGCGGCTTGCATGGCGTCGGTATTTCGGTGGTCAATGCGCTGTCGGAGGAGCTGACGGTCGAGGTCGCGCGCGACAAGCAGCTTTTTACGCAAAGCTATAGGAAGGGCGAACCGCAGGGGAAATTAAAGAAAGCGGGCGCCGTCAACCGGCGCGGCACAACGATTATCTTCCGTCCCGACGAAACCATTTTCGGCACCAAGTCGAAATTCAAGCCGGCCACCATGTTCCGCATGGTGCG
>Ga0206978_1010_pt1 | contig 43627 bp, 34 predicted proteins | sample Alteio_BWMinCont_21_FD_153477 | JGI IMG/M metagenome (GOLD analysis project Ga0206978, IMG submission 153477) | Enriched cells from forest soil in Barre Woods Harvard Forest LTER site, Petersham, Massachusetts, United States -... | ecosystem: Environmental > Terrestrial > Soil > Temperate forest >...
ATCAAATGAAAATCATAGCCGGGGTAAAAATCGGGCGACATGTGTATCTTGACTTTGCTTGATATAAATTGGGCTATATTGTCAGCCGGGTCGTTAAACCACAACACATCTGTATCTGAATAAAGCACAGGAGTTCCAATTGCCAATACTTGAGTTATAGCTGCAATCTTCAATCCCATTGGCGATTGCAGTGCAAAAGTCTTTATTAAACTATTGCCATTATCTTCATGATATTTGATGCATTCATCTGCCTTTATAATAAGCAGCTTGTCTGCTGGGTAAGACTTAGCAATTTTAATTAACGTTTTTTCAGACATGCCAAAATCTGTTATAACATAAAGGTAAGGCAGCTTTTTAAAAAAAAACCGGATAGAAAAAAGTGCTTGTTTGAGCAAAGGGTAATCTTTTGAGCCGCAAAGCATAACAAAATTAAATTCAGTCGCCAGGGGCTTTGATCTCAACTTATTTGGCATAATATAAGTCACCAGATTTTTCAAGATCAGTTCCGGAAATCGAAAGACCAAACTCTCGCGTATTCGTTTTATCATTTCTTTGGTAATTGGGCAGCTAAATTTATCCGTAATTACTTATTATCAAACTATATCTAAAAATTTGCCATTTAGCCATTAGTGCCGGGCGTTGGGTTAGGTCATTCGGTATGGTACATTTTGGGACCCGTGGCACCTAATCTCGCAGCAAAGTCTTTTTCGCCGCCTCCAGCTTGTCCTTTTCCTCCTTCGGTAAAGCCGGGTATTTTAAATTCAACTTCTTCAAGGTATCCAGTATGATAGTTGAAATAGCGATCCTGGTAAACCATTTTTTATCGGCCGGGATCACGTACCAGGGGCATTGTTCAGTCGATGTTTCTTTGATCGCTTTTTCATAGGCCTTCATATAATCGTCCCAAAACTCCCGTTCATAAATATCAGCAGCCGAAAACTTCCAGTTCTTTTCGGGGTCATCTATCCGTTTTAAAAAGCGCTCTTTTTGTTCGCCTTTTGATAAATTAAGAAAAAACTTAATGATGATAGTACCATTATTAACCAGGTGCTTTTCAACGGAGCGGATACTGTCGTAACGGGCCTGCCAAAATTCTTTGTCGGCATCTTTTACACTTTTAAGGCCGGGCAGCCGCTCTTTCAACAGCAACTCAGGATGCACTTTGGTCACCAGTACATTTTCATAATGCGAACGGTTATGTACACCAATGCGCCCGAATTCAGGCAGGGCCTTATAGTGGCGCCATAAAAAATCATGGTCAAGTTCTTCGGCGCTGGGTTGTTTAAAGCTATAAACTTCGCAGCCCTGCGGGTTTAAACCTGATAAGGTATGAGATATTGCGCCGTCCTTACCCGCCGCATCCATCGCCTGAAATAAAATGAGCAGTGCATAGCGGTTGTCCGCATATAATTCGGACTGCAGTGCCGCGGTTTGCTGTATAAGATCCGCTAAAATAGATTCAGAATCTTCCTTTTTCAGATCAGCCGAATAAGCCGGGTCAAAATCTTTAAGTGAAAATTTCTCGCCATTGGTAATTTTAAATTTATTAATTATGTCTTTCATAGAACAATTTTAACAGATGCGAAGTTAACTTAAAATTTACCGGTTAAAATTGCGTTGTTTATTTTTGCCGACCCCGTTATGATTTAGACCTATAATTTTACATCTTTACCCCCATGTTCCGACGTATAAAATACCGAATCCTAAGATACCCCCTTATATTTATCTATTTTGTTATTATCTTTTTTTGTGCAATAGAATTAAATTTTTTGTGGCTGTTTGGATACTCTCCTGATATGCAGGATATTAAAAATCCGAGTATATCGCTATCGTCAGAGGTCTATTATGCCGACGGGACGTTAATGGGCCGTTATTTTAAGGAAAACCGCTCGCCTGTTGACTTTAAAGATATCTCTCCCAATATCATAAATGCGTTAATAGCTACCGAAGATGTAAGGTTTTACAACCACAATGGTGTTGATTTTTATTCATTTTTTAGCAGCATGCTTACCAACGCCAAAGGGGGCAGGCGCGGAGGGAGCACCATTACCCAGCAACTGGCTAAAAACCTTTTCGAAACAAGAAAAAAAAAATCGCAGGGCATTATTAAACATGTTCCGTTTATAAGGACTGTTGTTTATAAATGTAAAGAATGGCTTACCGCCCTGAAAATTGAGCATGTTTATTCCAAACAGGAAATACTGACGCTTTATTTAAATACGGTGCCGTTTGGCAACCGTTCCTTCGGTATTAAAACGGCCTCATTGAAATTTTTCGACAAAACTCCCGATAAGGTTAACCCTGCTGAAGCTGCCACGCTTGTTGGCATGTTAAAGGCTACCTCAACTTATAACCCAATAAATAACCCCGAACATTCGCTGGAACGGCGCAATATCGTATTGGCCCAAATGTTAAAATATAACAAGCTGAGCCAGGATGAATATGATAAAGATGTAAAAGCGCCCATCGGCCTTGATTTAAGTTATGTAGAGAATGAAGGCCAGGGGGATTCGTACCTGCGCGAAGCTGTTGAAAGGTGGTTAAAAAAATGGTGCCGTGAGAACGACTATGATCTATACAGCGACGGGCTTAAAATATACACAACCATTGATCCCCGGCTGCAGCGATATGCCGAACAGGCCGTGGCCGAAAAAATGAAAATGCTTCAAAGGCGGTTCAACGATGTATGGGGCAAAAAAAATCCCTGGCGCGATTCAAACGGGGATGAAATAAAAGATTTTGTACTGAAAGCCGAAGAACATTTACCTATTTACCAACTGCTGCAAAAAAAATACGCAAACAACAGCACATTGATCAACCAATATTTCGAAAAGCCGAAGCGTATGAAGGTATTTACCTGGAACGGTGAAAAGGATACTACGTTTTCGAGCGTAGATTCAATAAAATATTACACCCGCATATTAAATACCGGCATGATGACCCTCGAGCCATCGACCGGTAAAATAAAAGTGTGGGTTGGCGGCATTGATCACAGATATTTTAATTACGACCACGTAAACCAGGCAAAAAGGCAGGCGGGCTCAACGTTTAAACCCTTCGCTTACGTAACCGCGCTGGATAATGGTTATACCCCATGCGATAAATTCACCGATAAATTTGTCTCTATTAAATACACGGACGAAGGCAGGCAGCAGGTTTGGGAGCCTAAGAATGCCACTTACAGGTTTACAGGCCAGGAAATGTCGTTACGCTGGGCAATGGGAGCGTCAATAAACTCAATCACAGCCCAGTTAACCGAGAAAGTTGGATGGGACAAGGTGGTTGAATACGCACATAAGTGCGGAATCGAAAGCCCGCTAAAGTCGGTGCCTTCGGTATCGCTCGGCTCAAATGATGTATCGGTTTATGAGATGGTGCGGGCATACAGCACCTTTTTAAATAAAGGAGTAAAAATTGACCCCTTGCTGGTTACAAAGATTACTGACCAGGATGGAAATGTGCTTAAGGAGTATACCCTTAAATCGGAGCAGGTGCTAAGCGAAGAAACAGCGTGGCTGATGCTGTACATGTTCAGGGGCGGTATGGATGAACCGGGAGGAACGTCGCAGGCTTTATGGGAGTATCCTGGCTTATGGAAAAAAGAAAACCAGATCGGCGGCAAAACAGGCACTTCCTCCGGATTCGTTGACGGATGGTATATGGGGATCACCAAAAACCTTGTAACCGGTATTTGGGTTGGAGCCGATGACCGCAGCGTACATTTTACCAATTCTGACACGGGCGAGGGTTCGCACACGGCGCTGCCTATATTCGGATCGTTTATGCAAAGGGTTTATGCTGACCCAAAATCAGGTTATACATACGGGCCATTTCCGAAACCATGGGTAAAGATCACTAAAGAATATGATTGCCCTTCACCGCGCATCGATGTGGATACAGCGGTTGATAGTGCAAAAATGCATCTTGATTCTCTCAGGGTCCGGCCCGATTCTATAAAAATGTGAGTGGTGAGTAGTGAATGGTGAATAATACTGTGATGATTGTAAAACATTACAACCTTTTTAGCCATTACAACTTTTACAACAAAAATTACAACTCCATCGAATTTAACTAATTTAGCGCCATCTATTTTACTGCTATATGAATAAACATTGCCCCGCCTTTTTTAAGATAAAAAGGCATTCATTGACATTGCTTTTTGTTTTTAGTTTATTGTTCATAAGCCTGCAGACAAAAGCCCAATATTTCGGGCAAAATAAGGTGCGTTACAAAAAACTAAAATTCCAGGTTTATCATACCCCGCATTTCGAGATCTATTATTATCTAAAAAATGATAGTATGATAAAGCGGTTTGCGCAGGAGAGCGAATTATGGTACACTTTGCACCAGCAGGTTTTCAGGGATACTTTTAAAAAGCCCAATCCAATTATCCTTTATGCCAATCACCCCGACTTTCAGCAGACTACCGCCATTGACGAAGAAATAGATGTAGGTACCGGCGGGGTTACCGAAGGCTTAAAAAACCGCGTAGTTATGCCGGTTATGGAAACCAACCAAATGACACGGCACGTTATAGGCCACGAACTGGTCCACGCTTTTCAATACCATTTGCTGCTGGGGAAAGATTCCACATCTTATGAAAATCTAACCAATATACCCTCGTGGATGATCGAGGGTATGGCGGAATACCTTTCCCTCGGTAAAAAAGATTCATATACGGCAATGTGGATGCGCGATGCCTATTTAAACCACGATATCCCAACCATAAAGGATTTAACCGAAAGCAATAAATATTTCCCCTACCGCTATGGCGAAGCATTTTGGTCGTTTATCGGATCAACTTATGGCGATACCGTGATTGTCCCTTTTTTCAAAAACACAGCGCGTTTTGGTTTACGATATGGCATAAGGCGTACGTTTGGCTATGACGATAAAACCTTATCAAACCTTTGGAAAAATGCTATTGAGACGACGTATAAGCCCTATTTAACTGATACTGCCCAGGTCCCGGTTGGCAAAAGGCTAATTGACGATAAAAACTCGGGTAAATTAAACCTTGCTCCGTCTATAAGCCCGAATGGAAAATACCTGGCATTTTTATCTGAAAAGAATTTATTTTCCGTGGACCTTTTCCTGGCTGATGCCAAAACCGGCGAGATATTACGAAAACTCACAAGTAAAACAACCAATTCGCATATCGACGAATATAATTTTATTGAGTCAGCCGGCACATGGTCCCCGGATAGTAAACGCTTTGCTTTCAGCGTCTTTAACAAAGGGCGTAACCGTATGCTGGTGGTTGATGTCGCATCCGGGAGTATACTTGATGATGTATCAATGGGCAAGGCCGAACAGTTCAGTAATTTGTCGTGGTCGCCGGATGGCAAAAATATGGTTTTCCAGGGCTTGGCTGAAGCGCAGGGCGACTTGTATTTGTATAATTTCGATAGCAAACAGGTCAGGCAGTTAACCAACGATAAATATTCTGATTACCAGCCAAGTTTTTCGAGAGACGGCAAAAAGATCATTTTTTCGAGCGACAGGACTACATACGATCAATCATTATCGCAGGATATAACTTTTAACCTCGCGGAATTAGACCTCGCGACCGGGAAAATAACAGATATTAAAATATTTAACGGCGCGAACAATCTGAACCCTCAATATTCATCGGATGGTACACATATCTATTTCCTGTCGAACCGCGATGGTTTCCGTAATATGTACCGATACACCCCCGCAACGGGAAAAGTGGAACAAATGACCGACCTGTTTACAGGTGTTTCGGGTATTACAGAATACTCTCCAGCCATTAGCATTTCAGCCAATAACGATATCGTTTATTCTTATTACCGCGCCCAGAAATACGCGCTTTATAGTGCTAAGGCATCTGATTTTACGCCAAAAACAGTGGACGACGGCATGATTTTTAACGCGCCGGCCGGGCTGTTGCCGCCGGCACGGTCGGTTGGGGTCGACCTCATTAATGCTAACTTAAACAACTTTCTTGCTTATCCTAAAATACCCGTCGATTCTGTAAAAAATGTGCCTTACAAACCGATGTTCAAGCTTGATTACCTGGCGAGCAGCGGCGTAGGCGCTTCGGTGAGCCAGTTCGGCGCCGGTCTATCAAGCGGTGTGCAGGGGGTGTTCAGTGATATTTTAGGCCGGAACCAAATATATGCCGGGGTAGCTGTAAACGGCGAAATTTATGATTTTGGCGGCCAGTTTACTTACATAAACCAGGAAGGCCGATGGAATTTTGGGGTCAGTATATCCCATATACCTTTCCAAACCGCCAATTATAGCGTTGTACCCACCACTTACAATGTTAACAGCACGACGACTATTCCGGCCACCGCCGAGAATTATGATATTATCCGGATTTTCCAGGACCAGCTTTCCCTTTTTACCTCCTACCCTATCACTAAGAAAACACGTGTCGAATTCGGTACAGGCGCCGCGACTTATTATTACCGCGTTGACCGCTACACTACTATTTTCGATACGCTGGGCAATGAGCTTAATTATACACACACCCATGTATCGAATTCAGTTTATAACTCCGAAACCACAAACAATGGTGTTATTTTAACGCCTTTCACGCTATATAATGTAAATACGGCGTTGGTGGGTGATAATTCCTTCTTTGGTGTGGCCTCCCCCTTGAATGGTTACAGGTACCGGATACAGGCCGAATATGACTTTGGCACTTACCAGTTTTTTGCACCAACTATCGATTTGCGGGAGTATGTTCGCGTCGCCCCGGTTACTTTCGCAGCCCGGTTGTATGGGTACGGGCGTTTCGGTAATACAGGCAGCCTTTACCAGCCATACGTAGGCTACCCGTTTTTAATACGTGGGTACGAGGCGCAAACTTTTTATGGTGGGACGGGTAAAGCCCCAACAAATGGTTTCACTATCGACCAGCTATCAGGCAACCGCATTGCCGTAGCAAATTTCGAGGTGCGTTTACCTTTTACGGGGCCCGAAAGGCTTTCGCAGATCAAATCAAAATTCTTGTTTACAGAGCTTAACTTGTTTTTTGACGCCGGCTTAGCCTGGAATGCCGGGGACCAAATTAAGTTTCAATCCGGTCCGGACGCTATCGGGAAGGATGCGACCGGGGCAACCATTTACAATCCAAATCAGCGTGTGCCGGCTACCAGCGCGGGGATATCACTCAGGGTAAATGTCTTCGGGGCCTTTGTTTTAGAGCCCTACCTGGCTTATCCGTTTAACCGCACTGATGTTACCAAGCCGGTATTTGGATTAGGGTTTACGCCAGGATGGTAATTTACTTACTGCCTGTAACTTACAGGTTTGTTTAACAAAAATATGTGACATAAAATTGACTATAATTATGTCATTATTTATTGATTTTGTTACGTTGTTAAATGTTTTTATTTAGTTTTGCGCCCATGAAAAAATGGCTCGTGTTTCTTTTGTTTGTTTTGAACGGCTCCCTTTTATTTGCGCAGAAAACAACCGTGGTTAACCCGGTAATCGATACTGTAAAAGCAAAATGGGGTAAAATAAAAATAGTGGACGGCACGGCAATGATATCGTCAAATGATATTATTGAAAACATGGCGCTCTCAAAGGAATATACCGTGCTCATTAATGCAATTAACGAAGCCGGTTTAACTGAAACCTTTAAAAGCAAAGGGCCGATCACTGTTTTCGCCCCTACTAACCAGGCATTTGATAAACTACCGGCAGGTGAGCTTGATACCCTTTTGAAACCCAGCCATAAGCTTGATCTTAACTATCTGCTAACCTACCATGCGATAGCGGGCAGGGTAACTTCAAGAGACATCGCCAGGAAAATCAATTCAAATAACGGGCAGGCAACTTATACCACTATTGCCGGCAGCAAACTAATTGCGAAAATTGATACAAACCGCAATATTGTTTTAGTGGATGAAAATGGAGGGGAAAGTATTATCAGCAAATTTGATATTCAGCAAAGTAACGGCTTGTTACATATAGTAAATTCGGTATTGGTCCCCAAAACAAAGGCGATATAAAATAAATCTCAGAGCGGAAAACCCGGCCTCAAATTATTTCGTAATTGTTGTTGAAAGGAAACATAATTCCCACCGACTAATCTAAAAAATTAAACAATGAAAAAATCAATTTTAACATTGATGATCTTGTGCCTGATCACGGCATTTGGATGTCAGCTAAGCAGCGGTCAGCAATTAAAGAAGTATGACCCAAAACGAAAAATGAGTAAAACTCCTGCCGAATGGAAAAAAATACTCACGCCAAACCAATACTATATCATGGTTGAAAGTGGGACCGAAACCCCGTTCCAGAACGCCTATCATGATAATCACCAAAAAGGGGTTTATGTAAGCGCTGCCACCGGCGAGGTTTTATTTTCTTCGGATGATAAATTTGATAGCGGCACCGGCTGGCCAAGCTTTGTAAAACCGATCGATCCTAAAAAAGTTGAAATTGTAACAGATAACAGCGCCGGTATGACCCGCGACGAGGTTATAGAAAGAAGCACCGGTTTACACCTGGGCCACGTTTTTGACGACGGGCCAGCTGATCGCGGTGGCAAAAGATATTGCATGAACTCGGGTGCGTTAAAATTTATAAAAAAGTAACAGCCTTTCTTGACGAGCTAATTGACGGGCGCAACTGTGGCCTTGCCCGGATTCCGCTTTCAAAACTTAAACCAATGGTCAGATCAACCCAATCAGGGTTCACAGGTCTGATCATTTTTTCTTTTTGGGGCCTGGTATAAGTACTCACGGTTTTAAACCTTTCCATTGCCTGCTCCTCGGTGTTTATTTCTTCAAAATAAACCAAACGGTTCAAGTGCTGCGCGCTGTCAAAAAATAAAGTTGGCATCTGGCGATAAAAATCAAGCGTTTTTAACAGGTCGGAACATAAGCCAACATGTAAATTATTGCGGTTTCTGTCGGTGATGATATAAATAAAGCGTTTCATTTGAGAAAAAATTTGCTGTTTAAAAAATAATTACTAATTTTATGAGCATAAAATTACTAATAAATTTAGCAAATCCAAATTTTATGTCAAATATTCCTTCAAATATTAAATTTCTCCGGAAAAAGAAAGGCCTTACCCAACAGCAATTTGCGGATTCGGTAGGTATAAAAAGATCACTTGTAGGCGCGTACGAAGAAGAAAGAGCAGATCCGAAGTATGATTTACTAAAAAAAATAGCATTATTTTTTGACGTCTCTATTGATGACTTTATTAATGAAACTATTAATGAAAAATGGGCGCCAAAACCTAAAGGCAACCCTGCAAATCTGCGCGTTTTAAGCATTTCGGTGGACAAGGAGGATAATGAGAACATTGAACTGGTGCCTCTGAAAGCAAGCGCCGGCTATTTAAACGGCTACGCCGATCCGGAATTTGTTGCCCAGTTACCCAAGTTTTATTTGCCGATGTTTAAACAGGGCACTTACAGGGCTTTTGAAATAAAAGGTGACTCTATGCTCCCGCTCGTATCAGGCACTATCATTATTGCCGAATATGTGGAAAACTGGGCCGACGTAAAAACTGCCGAAACCTACGTGATCATATCCAAAAGCGAAGGCATAGTTTATAAACGTATCGGCAATAAATATAAGGAGAATCGAAAATTAAAATTGACGTCTGATAATCCTGTATATGAGCCCTACGAAATCAGCGGCGAAGACATTTTAGAAATATGGAAAGCAAAGGCCTATATTTCAACCCATCTGCCAATGCCAACCCCCGAGCCTACCCTGGAAAGCTTAACCAGCATGATGGCGCAAATGCAGCGGTCTATATCAAATTTGCAGTCTAATTAGTTTATTGGTTCATTAGTTCATTAGTTCATTAGTTCATTGGTATATGTCGCATATAAATAGCGGCCTATTGAAGCAGACCAATGAACTAATGAACCAGTGAACTAATGAACATTCCCCCCAAAGCAACAATTAAGTTACATCCCCGTTGTTAAACTATTAGGCCTTATCTTTATCAAAACATTATAAAAACTGAAAAAAACATGAGAAAATTTTTGTTGATGTGCTGTTTGTTCTTAGGAATTACAGCCGTTAGCCGTGCACAAGGTGGCGGCCAGAGAATGAGTCCTGACGAAAGGGCCAAACAATTGCAAACGCAACTAAAACTTACAGATGATCAAACAGCCAAAATAACTGTTATTTTGCAGGCACAGGCCACAAAGATGGATAGTGTAAGAACTGCCGCAAACGGCGACAGGGATGCTATGCGGGCTGGTATGATGCCCATCAGGACGGCTTCAAACACCCAGATCAAAGCGCTTTTGACCCCTGACCAGGCAGCAGCCTACCAAAAAATGCAGGACGAAATGCGGGCCAGGATGCAGCAAGGCGGTGGTGGCGGCGGCGGTGGAAATTAACCATCCCGCAATCAAAAATAATTTTTAAAGAAAGCGCCCTGTTAAACCGGGGCGCTTTCTTTATTTTAGCAGAAATTATAAATTTTGAGAGCTGATATATTCATTGAAAAGAAACTTGACGAAAGGCGTTCGACCGGTAATTACAGATCATTAAAGCCGGAAAATACGCTCGTTGATTTTTGTTCAAATGATTACCTCGGATTTGCCCGTTCGGCCGTACTAAAAGGCAAAATTGATGAGGAAATAAAAAACAGCGGGCAAATATCAAATGGAACAACCGGGTCAAGGTTATTGTCGGGCAACTCCGTTTATGCAGAAGATTTAGAACAGTATATTGCCGGCCTTCATAAAAGCGAAGCCGGGTTGACCTTTAATTCCGGGTATGACGCCAACCTCGGTTTATTTTCGTGCCTCCCGCAGCGTGGCGATACGATTATTACCGACGAACTGATACACGCCTCGATAATTGACGGGGCCCGGCTAAGCTATGCCAGCCGTTACATTTTTAAGCACAATGACCTCCAAAGCCTGGAAGATAAATTAAAACAGGCCAAAGGAAATTGTTATGTGGCCATTGAAAGCGTGTACTCCATGGATGGTGATACGCCGCCAATTGATGAAATATTAGTATTAACTGATAAATATAACGCAAATTTAATTGTTGATGAAGCACATGCTGTTGGTTTATATGGTTTTGGATTGATTGGTGAACCTGTTCAAAACAAGGTTTTTGCAAGGATCGTTACGTTTGGGAAGGCTCTGGGCTGTCATGGTGCGATTGTTTTGGGAAGTAATTTATTACGTGAATATCTAATAAACTTTGCACGGCCATTCATTTATACCACGGCTGCCCCCTTCCATCAAATGGCTGCCGTAAAAATGGCTTATCAATTGTTACAGCAATCAGGGTCAGAAATCGAATTACTTCGAAATAATATTAGCCTGTTCAAACAAAAAATAAAGAGTGGCAGCACTTACCCATTGATTAAAAGTGACAGCGCCATACAATGCATCCTATTAAATAGCAATCAAAGAGCCAAGGATGTTGCCCTTCATTTGCAAAATGAGAATTTGGATGTGCGGGCTATTGTTAGTCCTACCGTTCCTGCCGGAAGTGAGCGGATCAGGATATGTTTGCATTCATTTAATACCCGGGAAGAGATAACTTTACTGACGACTACAATAAATGAGCTAATAAATGCCTGATAAACCCATATTTGTTACCGGGATAGGTACCGGAATTGGTAAAACAATTGTATCAGCAGTTTTAGTTGAAAAGCTAAAAGCTGATTACTGGAAACCCGTTCAATCCGGAGACCTTGATGATAGCGACACCGCTAAAGTTAAAAGCCTTGTAACAAATACCACGTCTGTTTTTCATCCCGAAGCATACAGGTTATCGCAGCCCTTTTCACCGCATAAATCTGCCGCTATCGATGGAATAGCTATCGATCCGAAAAAATTTACCCTCCCTGTAACTAATAATACGCTAATTGTTGAGGGTGCCGGCGGTTTAATGGTGCCCTTGAATAACAATTTTTTGATGATCGATCTGATCAGGGAATTGGACGCCGAGGTTATACTGGTTTCACAGAATTACCTGGGAAGTATTAACCATACCTTATTGTCAATTTACGCTTTAAAACAGGACAATATTCCCATAAAAGGGATCATTTTTAACGGAGCGGGAGATATTTATTCGGAAGAATTTATTTTGGACCATTCCGGGCTTAAATTATTAGGGCATATACCTGAATTTACTGTTCTCGATAAAAACGCGATCATTGACGCGGGAAACTTATTGGCGCATGGTGAGTGCTGAGTAGTCAGTAAAAGCTCGTACCTATACACACTATTAAATATTACACAACTCACAATTCACCGCTCACTGCTCCGGCAAGTCCAGCAGGCAATAAATTCCAAACTTTTTTTTTGATCATTTGTAAGTATATGTATTGTTAAAAAACAAAAACATATACCAAATGAAAACAGTATCAAAATTTGGGGTACTACTTGTTTTGGCAGTATCCCTGTTCCTGTCATCATGTGCAGGAAGTTATTATGTCTCCGACCAGCCCGTTGAACCGGTTTATGACAGGCCTGTTGCGCCTTATGACGGTGCAATTTGGATAGACGGCGAATGGGCATGGAGCGGTGGCCGCTACGCTTACGTACGTGGGCACTGGGAAAGGCCAAGGACCGGGCATATTTACGCACGCGGCGCATGGGAACATACCAATCGGGGTTACAGGTGGCACAGAGGGCACTGGAATTAGCCCCCTAACCCCCTAAAGGCACTGGAATTAGCCCCCTAACCCCCTAAAGGGGGAATTTAAGCCCCCAAGCCCCTAAAGGGGAGTTGCTTGAACAGAACTAAACCGCCCGTTTGCTTTTAAAGCTCCCCCTTTAGGGGGTTGGGGGGCCCGGCCTCACATGCGTTCCGGTACTTCGATTCCAAGCAATGCCATTGCTTTATTAATTACTTTGCCTGATGCGGCGGACAGCAGCAACCTGAATTGTTTTGCGGCCTCATCTTCAGCCTGAAGTATTGACTTTTCGTGATAAAACTTGTTGTATATCTTCGCCAGCTCATATACATAATTGGCAACTACGGCCGGGCTGTACCCTTCTGCGGCTAACCTGACGATTTCAGGGAACTGGGTTAACGAAACAATTAGATCGCGTTCTTCCGGGGCCAATTGATTATACTCCTTCGCTTTATTAATATCTAAGCTATCCACCCGGCTTAATACTGACCTTATTCGCGCATGGGTATACTGAATAAACGGCCCGGTATGCCCCTGGAAATCTACCGACTCGTTAGGATCAAAAAGTAACCGTTTTTTGGGGTCAACTTTCAGCAAAAAATATTTTAAAGCGCCCATACCAATAATATGGTATAATTGCTGCTTTTCATTTTCAGCAAAACCTTCCACTTTTCCCGCCTCGTCAGTTTGTTTTTTAGCGGTTTTATCCATCTCATCCATCAGGTCATCTGCATCTACAACTGTCCCCTCGCGTGATTTCATTTTGCCCGATGGCAGGTCAACCATGCCATACGATAAATGATATAATCCCTTCGCCCATGTTTTACCCAGCTTCTGCAGGATGAGGAAGAGCACTTTAAAATGATAATCCTGCTCATTACCCACCACGTAAATGGATTTATCCATGTGAAAATCATCGTATTTCAGTTGGGCGGTACCTAAATCCTGTGTCATATAAACCGAAGTGCCATCTGAACGTAAAACCAATTTTTCATCAAGGCCATCGGCGGTGAGGTCTATCCAAACCGAGTTATCGGGCTTTCTGAAAAATACACCCTTTGCCAGGCCTTCCTCGATAATATCCTTGCCTAAGACATAAGTGTTAGATTCATAATAAAATTTATCAAAGCTTACACCCAGCTTTTTATAAGTTTCGGCAAAACCTGCATAAACCCAGCTGTTCATGGTTTTCCAAAGCTTTTTTACCTCCTCATCCCCTGCTTCCCATTGCAGCAGCATTTCCTGCGCTTCCTTGATCAACCGGGCGTTCTTTTTTGCTTCATCCTCGGTTTGGCCGGCAGCTTTTAGTTCTTCAATTTGTTTTTTGTATTCCTTATCAAAAAGCACATAATATTTGCCCACCAAATGGTCGCCCTTTAAGCCTGATGACTCCGGCGTTTCGCCCCCTCCCCACCTTTGCCACGCCAGCATTGATTTACAGATATGGATACCGCGGTCATTAACCAAATTCGTTTTTATTACTTCATAACCGGCCGCGCTTAAAATTTGAGCCACGGAAAATCCAAGCAAATTATTGCGCACATGCCCTAAGTGTAATGGCTTATTGGTGTTCGGCGATGAGTATTCAACCATTACTTTTTTACCATTTGGTTTAAAAACGGCAAAATCGTCCGGTAAAATTCCGGCATATAACTCTTTTAACCAGTAACCATCGGATAAAGAAATATTTAAAAAGCCTTTGATAACATTAAAACCTGCAACTTCTTTTAATTCGTTTTGCAGGTATACACCTATTTCATTGCCGGTTTGCTCCGGAGATTTTTTTGAAAATTTAGTGAATGGAAAAGTGACGATAGTAACCTGCCCCTCAAATTCTTTACGGGTTTCCTGCAGGTTTATATCCCCGGCGGGTATATCAGTATTATATAAGTATTTAATTGCTTTAAGGGTAGCTTCGATAATAAAATCCATCAGGCAAAAATAGGGAAATTGTCTGAACCGGGATTAAAGGATTTTATTGATTTTTGAGATGCTTATTTTTGCACTTGCATTCCGCATTCGGATATCCCAATTAAAATAAATTCCGAAATCAAAATTCCGAAATCCGAAACGGCGAAGCCCTCTTGAACACCTTAAAAAAATAAACAACAAGTGAAAAATCCGTAACTTTGTATCCTCCACCAACCATTTATGACACTTAGCAACAGCGATTTTAGACTTGATGTAACTTCCGAAATTGGCAATCTTCGAACACTCCTCATCCATAGCCCTGACAATGGCCTTGGGAAAGTTGTGCCCTCAAAAGCCCAGGACTGGCTGTTTGAGGATATTGTGCACCTGGAAACCATGCGTAAAAACGAGTACGATTACTATGTTAAGCTGTTAATGTTTTTTTTGGACCCGGGCAAGATCAAAGGCAAACTTGCGCAGGTTGACAGCGCGGCGGATAACCGTGCATTTTTCAAGCCCGATGATAAAAACTTTCATGCATCAGCTAAGGTGATTGAAATTCAAACCCTTTTGGAGGATATTTTGCAGGAAGCGGATATCCGTAAAAAGCTGGTTGCTTCGGTTTGCGCTATTGAAAACTGCAATTACCGTTTGCAGTTAAAATTAATCGACACTGCACCCGTCGAGCTTGCAAAAATTATCATTTCAGGTTCGTTGAATAAAAACGAAATGATTTTCGCTCCTATTCCCAACCTCATCTTCTCAAGGGATATCGGCATCGCTGTAAACAATTTTATGCTGCTGAACAAACCTGCAAAAAAGGCAAGAGCCCGCGAAACATTATTGATGCGGTATATATTTTTTAATCATCCCCTGTTTGTTGCCTATCGCGACAATATTTTGGAAATACCTGAAACCGTACAACATTTTTTGCGCCCGGGTGAGGACAATGAGCAAAAGACGACTTTGGAAGGCGGGGATGTGATGATGGTGAGCCCGGAGCACCTGATCATTGGATGCAGCGAACGTACATCAGTAAGCGGCGCGAACGAAGCAATAAAGTTACTGTTTGAAAACAATGTGGTAAAAAAAGTAACCATTGTGAAAATCCCCCACAAGCGGGACTATATGCATATTGATACGGTTTTTACCCAGGTAAAACGGAATATGTGGGTGCTGCTACGCTCGTTGGCTGTTAAGGAAAACGATGTGGAAAGCCGTGAGCCTGCAGCCTGGTTTGCTGATAAAAAAAATAAAGATAAACCCGAAATAGTACAATTTGAGCAAGGAAAAAAACCAAAAACTTTTAAATATTTGGAAGACTTACTTGCAGATGTAAGCGAAAATGACCTGGGCAGCAAGAAAAAAACAAAATTCATTTACTCGGGCGGCGATACCTTTCCATACGATGCGAGGGAACAATGGACCGATTCGTGTAACCTGCTCGCTATAAAAGAAGGCGTAGTTTTAGGATATGACCGGAACGATAAAACTGTTGACGCATTTAAAGAAAAAGGGTTTAAAGTAATGAAGGTTGCCGACCTGCTGCAAAAATTTGAACAGGATGAACTTGACCCGGAAACCATGACCGATACCCTTATATTGATGCCGTCAGCAGAACTTTCACGGGCACGCGGCGGCTTCCATTGTATGAGTATGCCGTTGCAGCGGGATAAGGTTGTCTGAACCTGTACAAAAGACTCGTTCTGAGAGGATTAAGCAGATTAGGCGTATTTTTCTGACGAATATCTATATAAAACCCTTAGTTCCTGTGCAGACAAAAAATAATGACCTAATGACTAATGACGCAATGACTAACCAGCAATCCACCTCCCACATACTTATGATCCGCCCGGTAAATTTCGGATTTAACGAAGAGACCGCTGCAAGCAATGCTTTTCAAAATCGCAATGCCGACAAGAATGGCGTTAAAGAAAAAGCACGCCAGGAATTTGATGCGATGGCGGCCATTCTGTGCGAAAACGGCGTGGATGTTACCGTTATTGAGGATACGCCGGAACCCTATACGCCCGATTCGATATTTCCAAACAACTGGGTATCATTCCATGCAGATGGCGGTATTTTTTTATACCCGATGCAGGCCGAAAATCGCAGGCTGGAGCGACGTGAGGATATAATTACACAGTTGGAAGATCATTTTGAGGTAAAACACGTCATTGACCTGAGCCGTTTTGAGTTGGAAAGTAAATTTTTGGAAGGCACGGGCAGCATGGTGCTTGACAGGGAAAACAAAATAGCCTATGCCTGTATCTCGCCCCGAACGGATCGCGAGGTATTAGCCTTATTTTGCAAAGAAGCTGATTATAAAGAAGTTAGCTTCCATGCTTATGATGAATACCACCAGGCAATATACCATACCAATGTATTGATGTGTATAGGAAGTAAGTTTGCTTTAGTTTGTTTAGAAAGTATTACCAGCGAGGATGAAAAAAATGCGATCACAACTATTTTCAAGTTAACACACAAAGAGATCATTGGCATATCTTTTGAACAAATGAACCAGTTTGCAGGGAATATGCTCGAAGTGAGGAATAGCGAAGGTGTCATTTTGATCGTAATGTCGAAAAATGCTTACCGTTCATTAAACCAATCACAAAAAACGACGCTCGAAAAATTTGGGAAATTGGTTTATGCAGATATAAATACTATTGAAAACAATGGTGGCGGCAGCGCAAGGTGTATGATGGCGGAAGTTCATCTGCCGATTATAACTTAATTGGCAAAATTGATATTAGCATAATTTATACATATGGACGAACAAATACAAATTGATCAAAAGTTTATCACAGCATCCAAAATCCTTTTGGTAGCATTTGCTGTCAGGATAATCAACTCTCTATTCCAGGGAATTCAGTATTTGGCAACTTTCGGCTTTCCATTTACAGCGGCCCAATTTCTTAACATAGTTTTTTCATCGTTCAGTTTATTGCTCGTGATGTTTTTTGTAATTTATTTCACCCGCAGAGGTCACAATTGGGTGAAATGGACCTTGTTGCTTATAATATTAATAGAAATATACTGGCGGTTTTATAGTCATGCCATTTTTGAACTCGACTTAATTTCATGGTGGGTATATCTGCTGTCAAGCGCCCTGATACTTATCGCCGCTGTCATTTTGTTCGTACCGCGAACCCAAACAACATAAATTACATTCCGTACACAAATTTTGTGCAAACAATTCCACAATTATTCCATTAAAAAATTACATTTTTGCCAAAATTTTAAACGATGCAGAGTTACGAGGAGTTTCTTGACCTGAGCGTAGGTTTTCCACAGGAAGGTTTCGAGATCATTGAGGATGAGTTATATTTTCACGACCTGAATTTAATGGAAATGATTGAGACGTATGGTACGCCGCTGCGTTTCACTTACGTGCCTATCATATCAAAAAAAATACAGCAGGCTAAATTGTTGTTCCAGCAAGCTATCATTAAAAACAACTACAGGGGCAGCTACAAGTATTGCTACTGTACCAAAAGCTCGCACTTTAAGCACGTTGTTGAAGAGGCTTTAAAAAACGACATTCACCTTGAAACATCGTCGGCTTTTGATATGCCGATGATTGACATCCTGGAAAAAAAGGGTGCAGTTGATAAAGATGTTACAGTGATTTGCAACGGATTTAAAACTTTTCAATACAAAACCTATATTATTGACATGCTGCATGATGGTTTTAAAAACATCATCCCGGTATTGGATAATAAGGAAGAGTTTAATCTTTATGATGATGAGATCGAGATGGATACCCCATGCAACCTCGGTATTCGTATAGCAGCTGAAGAACAGCCCGACTCGCAGTTCTATACATCCCGTTTGGGCGTTCGCCTGGAGGATATTATTGATTTTTATTATAATAAGATAGAGAATAACCCTAATTTCCAGGTTAAACTGCTGCATTTCTTTATTAATTCGGGTATTTCTGATACACCTTATTACTGGAATGAGCTTGAGAAATACGTTACCTTATATTGTAAGTTTAAAAAGATAAATCCTCATTTAGATACGCTGGACATTGGCGGCGGTATGCCTTTTAAAGATTCGTTGGTTTTTGACTTTGATTATGAATACATGATCAACGAAATTGTGAGCCGTATAAAAGAGATCTGTGCCGATAATGATACCGTGGAGCCTGATATTATTACCGAATTTGGCAAATATACCGTTGCCGAAGCATCGGGCATTTTATATAAGGTTTTGGGGCGCAAACAGCAAAATGACCGCGAACGCTGGCTGATGCTGGATGGCTCGTTCATAACCAACCTGCCAGACGTTTGGGCGCTTAACCAAAAATACATTTTGCTGCCCGTTAATAACTGGGACTCGGAATATGAGCGCGTTAACCTGGGCGGTATCACGTGCGACGGACAGGACTACTATAACCAGGAAGCGCACATGAACAGCGTTTTTATGCCGAAAACCCGGAAAGTGCAATACATTGGCTTTTTTAATACCGGCGCGTACCAGGAAGTACTGAGTGGGTATGGCGGTATCCATCATTGCCTGCTCCCTTCGCCAAAACACGTCATCATTCGCCGCAACCGCGATGAAACTTTCAACTTTGAAGTTTTTGGCGAGGAGCAGAACAGCAAACAGGTAATGAAGCTGCTGGGGTATACCACTTAGCGATCAGAGGTTGGAGATCAGAGATTAGTTTGTGACGAAAAGACGTAAATTTGGCGATATTTTCGGGTCGTCAATATGCATTTTCTAAAATCACTACTTCTCCTAAGCTTTTGTTTAACAGGACGCGGTCCAGTCGAAACAGCGCAAACTCAGCCATCAAAAGATTCCATCTACACCTATAAAAAAGCTTCACCCGACGGCGAGGGTAAATTTTACGAGGGCCGTGAAATAGCACAGGTGATGAGCTTTGAAGGCGCCGCCTGGCTAGAACGGAATACGCGTCAAAAAGAAGAAAACACGGATCTTGCCATATCCAAACTGCCCATCACAAAAAATAGTGTGGTGGCCGATATCGGCGCCGGCACGGGGTATTATACTTTCAGGATTGCGCCAAAGGTGCTCCAGGGAAAAGTATATGCAGTTGAAATACAGGATGACGCCATAAAATACCTAAAAAAACGTTGTAAAAAGCTTAAGCAAAATAATGTTGTCGTTATAAAGGGCGGGGAGCAATCGCCTAACCTGCCGGATAACTCCATCGACCTGGCCATGATGGTTGATGTTTACCACGAGTTGCTTTACCCCCGTGAAATGCTACAGGCCATACGCCGTTCGCTAAAACCAAACGGCAAGCTGCTTTTACTGGAATACCGGGCTGAAGACCCGAAGGTAGAAATAAAAGAACTTCACAAAATGAGCGTGGCGCAGGTTAACAAAGAATTAACGGCCAACGGTTTTCACTTGGTACAGGATGGTGAGTTTATGCCGATACAGCATTTTTTGGTATATGAGCGATAGTGATTAGGGGTTGGAGACTGGGGATTAGTTAAAAAAATCTTCGTGAACTCCAACCAACCTCTAACCGCCGATCTCTAATCTCTAAAAATCAAACTTTTCCAATAATTTTAATAGTGTTTCAAAGTCTTTCGGATACGGAGCATGTATGGTAATATCTTTCCCATCAGGTAATTTAAAGCTAACCTCATAAGCATGCAACGCAAAGCGTTTCATAATAGGCTGCTCCTCCTGGTCCTTCCCTAAATGGTATTTACGTTTTAGTTTCGATAAAAAAACCGGCAGGCCCTTGTACATTTCATCACCGGCTATCGAGGCGCGCTGCGTTGCCAGGTGGATGCGGATCTGGTGCATGCGGCCGGTTACAGGCCGGCACTCGACTAAGGTATAATGTTTAAAATACTTTAACGACTGGAACCAGGTTTCGGCCCTTTTTCCATCCTGCCTGCTGATGGTCACATTGCCTTTGCCCACATTTAAAATTGGCAGGTCGATTTTCAGGTTTTCAAAAACATGCGTACCATCTATAATAGCATGATAAATCTTTTTTACCCGGCGCTTTTCAAACTGTATAGAGACGTCCCTGTAGGCTTCGGGATTTTTTGCTATGATTAAAGCGCCGGAGGTCTCTTTATCCAACCGATGGCATACCTGGGCGTCGGCCGAGTAAGCTTTGGCCAGCCGCAGCATATTAACCTCGCCGCCTTCCCGCTCATCCAACGAGCTGATAAACGGCGGTTTGTTCACCACTATGATGTCATCATCTTCAAATAATATTAGATCGGCAAATTTTGGAAACTTCATAATTATGCAATAGCCGGCAAAAATACGGTTATTAATATGGATACCCTAAGCCGGATTATTTTTTAACGACGTGTACCAACTATTGACCTTAATAATATACAACATAGCCTCTAAAAACGGCTCTGAGGCGGCGGTTTACGCATTCTGTAATCTTGCAAAAAGCTTCAATCCTGGTGGAATAATATTTGTATTGTGCTAAATAACAATATCATTTAACCATAAAATCTACATATGAGCACAAACACAACCAAACCTGAAGAAAAGGGATTTTTCGAAAAGGTTAAAGAAACCATTGAAGAAATTTGGGACGGAACCAAAGAAAAAGCCGAAGACTTGAAAGATGCGGCGGAGCACACTTATGATAATTTAAAAAACAAGGTTACTTCCGAAAAAGCAGTTGTTAAGAAAAAAACCGCAACCGCTAAAAAAATTGTAGCGAATAAAACTGCGGCCACCGAATCAAAAGCAAAAACCGGGGCATCTGGCGTAAAGGCTAAAGCTGAAACAAAAGCAAAGGCAATAAGCGCCAAGGCAAAAGATGAAACACTAAAAGCCAAAAAGGCTGCGGCAGATGTTAAGGCAAAAGCCGTAGAAAAGGCTAAAGCAATAACAGCAAAAGCCAAAGCCGAAACAGCCGGTGCAAAAAAAGCAATTGCCGCGAAAGCAACAAAGGCAAAATCAGCCGTGACAGCTAAGAAAAAGGCTGTTACCGCGCATTAAGGTTGCGCAAATATTATTCATCAAAAAAAGCGGGGTATGTTAATACAGCCCGCTTTTTTATAGAATTATTCTTTGCCTTTATCCGTCAAATTTATAGCCGACACCTTTTACTGTCGCCACAATATCATCGCCAAGTTTTTCGCGGAGCTTGCGGATGTGCACATCAATGGTACGGTTGGTAACTACTACCGAATCTTCCCATATATTTTTAAGTATTACCTCGCGCGTATAAACCTTGCCTGGTTTTGAGGCCAGCAGGTAAAGCAGCTCAAATTCCTTTTTTGCCAAAACAACTTTGTTGCCTCTTTGGAAAACCAAGTATGCTTCGCGGTCAATAACAAGGTCACCTATTTCCAGTTTGTTATCTGTTACTTCTTCAGCGGGTGCGTTCCGGCGTAATATCGCATTAATACGGCTTACCAGCGCACGCGGCTTTATCGGTTTGGCGATATAGTCGTCCGCGCCAACGTTAAACCCGGCGATCTCTGAATATTCCTCGCTTCTTGCGGTTAAAAAAACCATAAAGGTATTTTTAAACTCGGGCATGGTGCGCATAATACGGCACGCCTCAATGCCATCCATTTTAGGCATCATAATATCGAGTACGATGAGATCGGGCAGCGATCTTTTTGCTTCGGCTACTGCCTCCTGCCCGTTACGCGCCAAAAACACCTGGTAGCCTTCTTTTTTCAAATTATATTCAATCAGCTCTAAAATATCCGGCTCATCATCAACAATAAGAATTTTCTGTTTGTTAGAATTACTCATGAAGGTTGAATTTTTGCGTAAATGTATGCGCAAAAAAGAATTAAATCGTTAACCAAATATTAACAAATTGTTAAATGTTACCTTATTTTAACGATTTGTTGAGGCTTACTAAATGTTTTGTTTAAAAATTCTTCAAGATCGGCCCCGGTAATATTTTTCGCAACGATGATTCCCTGCGGGTTAATGACGAAATTGGAGGGAATAGCTTCGATATGATATAGCCGTTCAACCGGCCCTTCAAATGTTTTAAGGTCTGACGCATGCGCCCACGACAATTTATCATGATCTATAGCCTGCTTCCAGGCACCCTTATCAACATCCAGCGAAATTCCCAATATATTAAGGCCCAGAGGTTTATAAATAGCGTATTGCTTAACTACGTTTGGGTTTTCCTGCCGGCAAGGCCCGCACCATGAGGCCCAAAAATCGAGCATTACATACTTCCCCTTATAATCAGCTAATTTTACCGGCTTACCGTCCAGGCCGCCGATGGTAAAATCAGGGGCCTTATGACCAATGGAAACAGGTTTAGCGTCTGTCATTTGCTTAATAAAACGCTGCACACTTGGGTTATCTTTAAACTCATCTTTAATAGCATCGGCATACGCTATCATTTGCTGTTCATATTTAGTCGGCTCCAGTGAAGTGGCAGCATAAAAACCCGCGAGCGAATTTTTATTTGAATTTGCAAATTTCAAAGTGGCCGCGCTATATTCCCGGCCAATTTTTTGATACAGGGGCAAGTATATTTTAATTAACGAATCAGATTCCTTTCCCAGGGCCTGGGCTTTGTCCTGGTATTCCTGGGCAACCTTTCCATACTGGTCGCCATAAAAATTACTTATTTTATTAAATTCCTGGATCTTACCTGATTCATCCGAACCTGTTACCTGGTAGGCATGGGTGTTGTCGGTAATGTTGGTTGTAAAATCAATAGCATCCCCGTTTTTTGCGATCAGGTCGAATACACTACCGCCAATGCGTACCTTAAAAAGGTTGGCGTACGGTGCCGCATGCTTAAACTGGAATTTACCCTGGTCGCTTAAGTTGGTAGAGTCGACAACCGAAAGTTGGGTACTGTCAGCCTCCAGCAGGTAAATTTTCTTTAAACTGCCGGGATTGGTTATCGTTCCCGAGATGGTAAACGCATCCTTGTCCTTACACGAAAATATGAATAAGGACAGGCAGATAACGGCGATAAATATTATATACTTTTTCATGATCTTGTTGTTAGAGATTGGAGGTCAGAGGTTAGAGATTAGGTGAAGCAGCGTATATCTTTCTTCGGTCTTTCGGACTTAAAACTAATCACTAATCTCTAACCTCTATCTCCCTTCTAATTCCTTAATTAACAATTGGTTCGTCTTTTGCGGGTCTATCTTGCCTTTTGAGCTTTTCATGATCTCACCCATAAATAAACCTAAAACGCCTTTTTTACCATTTTGATATTCCTTTACTTTATCAGGGAATTTGGCTATAGCATTATGGATAAACAGGCTTACATCATTATTATCTACAATAATAAGCAGGTTTAGTTCAATTGCCATCTCACCCGCATTTTTATTACCATTCTTTAACAAAGCAGGGAATAATTTATGCGCCGCGGATGAATTATTAACCTTCCCTGACTCCACCAATTTGATCACCCCGGCCAGCGTTTCAGGCTTAAGACCGATCTGGCTGATTGATAAATTATGCTCGTTAAGGTACGATTTAACCGTGCCCATTAACCAGTTTGCTGCCGCTTTATAATTGGTGGTATGTAGTATTAATTCTTCAAAATACATCGCAAATTCCTTGTCGGCCGTAATAACACCGGCATCATAGTCCGACAAACCTAACTCTGTAGTATATTTATGATAAAGCTCGTGTGGCAAAGCAGGCATCGTGCTACGAATTTTGTTAAGAAATTCCTGGTTTAAAACCAGTGGCATAAGATCAGGTTCAGGGAAATACCTGTAATCATTGGCCATTTCCTTCGACCGTAACACTGATGTCTCACCGGTATCGGCATTAAAGTTCAGTGTATTTTGCTCAATGTGCCCGCCGTTTTCAATAATTTCAACCTGCCGTACAAATTCGTGCTCAATGGCGCGCTTTACATTGTGTATGGAATTAAGGTTTTTCACCTCGCAGCGGTTGCCATAGGTTGTTTGGCCCTTTAGCCTAACCGAAATATTGGCATCGCAGCGCATACTGCCTTCTTCCATATTGCCGTCACAAATATCAAGATAGCGCACCAGCTTTCGTATTTCTGTCAAAAATTGTACTGCCTCTTCGCTGCTGCGGATATCCGGCTGCGTAACAATTTCAATGAGTGGCACGCCTGCCCTGTTCAGGTCGATCAATGAGTCTTCATGATGCTGATCGTGCATGCTTTTGCCGGCATCCTCTTCCATATGGATATGATGGATCGCGATCTTTTTTGTGGAACCATCAGACAGGCGCACTAATACAGAACCGCCAAAACAAACCGGCTTTTGATCCTGTGTTATTTGGTAGCCTTTAGGCAGATCGGCATAGAAATAATTTTTACGGGCGAAAGTGTTGTACAAATTGATGATGCTACTACAGGCCAACCCCATTTTCACGGCGTATTCCACCATTTTTTTGTTGATGCGCGGCAAAGTGCCGGGATGCCCTAAAGATATAGGGCTAATGTGCTGGTTGGGCCCGCCGCCAAAAGCCGCCGAATCCGAAGAAAAGGATTTACTTAAAGTGGATAACTGCGCGTGTACTTCTAACCCCACTACCAATTCATATTTGTCACTTATCCCGTCTGTAAGATTTGTCATATATAAAATCCAGCTATCAAATCAGCCTTAATTACTGCCCAAATATAAAATTATTATACAATAAACGCCTTCGCCTTTTCAAGCGCGCTATCCAACCCGCTCACATCGCTCCCACCTGCCGTAGCAAAAAACGGCTGACCGCCGCCGCCACCTTTTATCTCTTTGGCCAGTTCCCTAACGATGGCGCCGGCGTTCATTTTTTTCTCATTAACCAGGTTTTCAGCTATCATAACTGTTATACCCGGTTTACCATCGATATCTGCTCCAAGCACCAGGAAAAGATCGGGCACAATATCTTTCAGCTGGTAGGCCAGGTTTTTGATGGCATCAGCATTGGGCAATCGCACTTTTTGGGCGATAAAATTGATCCCATTAATTACTTCAACCTTTTGCGCAAGCTCATTTTTTAAGCCTGATGATTTTTCGAGGACTGACTTTTCAATCTCCTTTTTCAACCTGGCATTTTCATCAAGCAGGCTTTCCACACTTTTTGAAATATCTTTCGGATTTTTCAGCAGTTCCCTCAACTGGTTTACCAGTTTGTTTTGCGCGTTGATATAGTTTTCGGCCGCGATACCTGTTATGGCCTCGATACGGCGTACACCAGCAGCAACTGCACTTTCCGCAATAATTTTAAAGAAACCGATGTGCCCGGTAGCTTTTATATGCGTACCGCCGCAAAGCTCTTTGCTGAATTTATCATCAAAGGTAATTACCCGGACAAAATCGCCATATTTTTCACCGAAAAGGGCGGTAACTCCGCTGTTAATTGCTTCCAGGTAAGGCACATTACGCTCTTCTTTCAGGCCAATATTTTCGCGCACCTTTTCATTAACTATGGCCTCAATTTCTGCCAGTTCATCATCAGTCACTTTGGCGAAATGCGAAAAATCAAAACGCAAATATTCAGCATTTACCAGGGAGCCTTTTTGGTTCACATGGCTGCCCAATACCTGCTTCATAGCGGCATGCAGCAAATGGGTAGCGCTGTGGTTGTTCATAATGCTTTCCCGTCGTTCGTGGTCAACTATGGCGGTTAAAGCGTCATCAATCGCTTCAGTCCCGGGCAGTTTATCCACGTAGTGAACGATAAGGCCGTTCTCTTTTTTGGTATCCACAACCGGGATCACTTCTCCGTCCGGGAAAACCAAATCGCCGGTGTCCCCTACCTGCCCGCCGCTTTCGGCATAAAATGGGGTTTTATCCAATACAATTTGATATTGCTCCTTGCCCTTAGCGGTTACTTTGCGGTATTTGATGATATGGGAAATAGTTTCGGTTTCATCATAACCTGTAAACTCAACAGTGTCGTCGTCTTTTAAAACTATCCAATCGCCGGTATCAATGGCGGTAGCAGCGCGAGACCGGGTTTTTTGGGCGTGAAGGGCGTGATTGAAGCCTTCCAGGTCAACGGTCCAACCCTTTTCCCTGGCCATCAACTCAGTTAGATCTATCGGGAAACCATACGTATCTGATAATTCAAAAGCAAAATCACCAACAATATTTTTTCCTTTTATTGCGTCGATATATTTCATCTGGGTAGCTCCTAAAAATGAAGTATTTCCATCGGAGTCAATCGACAACAAATCGTCGCTGCCGTCCATCATAATATCAGAAGTATACTCATTGAACAATTTAATTCCGGATGCCAATGTCCTCAAAAAAGAAGCCTCCTCCTCCAACACCACCTTCTGTACAAAATCTTTTTGGTTATACAACTCGCTAAACACCCCTTTAAACTGATCAGCTAATAAAGGCACCAGTTGATTTAAAAATGGTTCTTTAAAACCCAGGTATTGGTATGAATATCTTACTGCCCTCCGTAAAATACGGCGGATAACGTAGCCAGCTTTATTGTTTGATGGCAGTTGCCCATCGGCAATAGCAAAACTTATGGCACGGATATGGTCGGCCAAAACACGCATCGCAACGGCTTCATTCCAGCCTTCGGTTCCAGAGGTGGCATCGCTTCTATAGCTTTGGCCGCTTTTCTCGGCAATAAACTGTATCATCGGCTGAAAAACATCCGTATCGTAATTGGAAGTTTTTTCCTGCAAAACCCTAACTAAGCGCTCAAATCCTAAACCGGTATCTACATGTTTAGCTGGTAATGGTTGTAATGAACCGTCTTTCAGGCGGTTAAACTGCATAAACACGTTATTCCATATCTCAATCACATTCGGGTCATCGGCGTTTACTAAGCTTTTGCCTTTTACCTTTCGCCTTTCACCGTCCTCCCGGCTGTCGTAATGTATTTCGGAGCATGGCCCGCAGGGGCCGGTTTCGCCCATTTCCCAAAAATTGTCTTTTTTATTTCCGGGTAAAATGTGGTCTTCGTCAACATACTGTTTCCACAGCTCGTAGGTTTCTAAGTCCTTTTCCAGCCCCTCTTTTTCATCGCCTTCAAAATAAGTTACATACAGCCTGTCTTTGGATAATTTGTAGACTTCGGTCAGCAGTTCCCAGCTCCAGGCGATGGCTTCTTTTTTAAAGTAGTCGCCAAAACTCCAGTTACCCAGCATCTCGAACATGGTATGGTGATAGGTATCTATTCCTACCTCCTCCAAATCGTTATGCTTGCCTGAAACCCGCAGGCAGCGCTGCGTATCAGCCACACGCGGGTATTTCGCGACTTCCTCACCCAAAAAAATCGACTTAAACTGGTTCATGCCCGCGTTGGTGAACATCAGCGTGGGATCATTTTTTATAACAATAGGCGCCGATGGGACAATAACGTGCCCCTTGGAAACGAAAAAATCTAAAAATGCCTGGCGTATCTCTGTAGCTGTCATAGTTTGACAAAGATAAGGGGAAAGTCCGAAATTGTCTGAACCGGGATTAAGCAGATTTGAATGATTTTCATGATTAGCTTAAAAATCTAAAAAAATCCGAAATCGAACATCCGAAATCCGAAATCCAAAACTTACATTTGCAACATGCCTTACAAAGAACGCGAGATCAGCAAAATGTACTATACCATGGGTGAGGTTGCCATTCTTTTTGATGTAAATCAATCGCTGATAAGGTTTTATGAAAAGGAGTTTGATGTTTTGCAGCCCAAAAAGAATAAAAAGGGCAACCGATATTTCACTCCCGAAGATATCGAGAACCTGAAAATTATTTTCCATTTGATAAGAGATAAGGGCTATACCCTAAACGGCGCCAAAGAATACCTGAAAAATAATATGGCCGACAGCAAAGACAATCACCGTGTAATTGCTTCGCTTGAAAGCCTCAAAAAATTCCTGATGGAAGTGCGGGACCAGTTGTAATTTCTGATTGAAAGCCTATCTTTATTTTTAATAAAGTACCCCTGCCTTATTATTAATTTATGATCCCCAACCACAAAGGTGAAATTCCTGCTGTACTGTTGCTTTTACCTTTTTTACCGGGTATTGGGCTGGGGCTTAATTTATTGGCGGGTGCGAATTCAACCTGGTTAATAGCAACGTTTGCTGCGTTAAGCCTGGCGTTTATTTTACTTAATTTATATTATAACCAATTCAGGTTGTATAAAAACAGGTGGCTGGGGGGTGTGCTCATTGCCACTATCTTGTTTTTATCCGGGTGGATCAGTGTTACCCGCTATGGCGAGCTTAACAAAAGCGATCATTTTTCAAAAATCCCTTCTAAATACCTTGTGGTAAAGATCAATAACGAGCCCATCTTAAAAAATGGCCTGCTGCGGTTTACTGCTAATGTTGAAGAAAGCATTAATAACGGCAAGAAAACGACAACAAGCGGAACCTTACTTATCGCTATAAAAGACAGCGGCGCTAAAAATTTGTACTATGGCGATGAATTGCTTATCCCTGCAAAATACAATACTATTGATCCTCCATTCAACCCGGCAGAGTTTAACTATAAGCAGTACCTCGCCTATAAAAACATTTATTACCAGGCTTTTCTCTACCAAAGACAGTTTGTGGTATTAAGAACCAATACCGGCAACCCGCTTATTGCCGGTTCGTTGAGGTTAAGGCGACAACTTGTTGAAAAACTTAAGCGAAATATCAGCGATACGGGCGCATTTGCAGTGGCCTCTACCTTAATATTGGGGTATAGAGCCGATTTAAGCCCGGACATTTTGCAGGCCTATTCAAAAACGGGAACTGTTTATGTGCTCACCGTTTCGGGCGCACAAGTAGCAATTATATACCTCCTGCTGGCGTTTGCGCTTAAGTTTTTAGACCGTTATAAGCATGGGAGGCTGATAAAAGCGGTTATCATTATAGCCATCATCTGGTATTATGCTGTGCTTACCGGCCTTGCCCTTGCGGTTTGCCGGGTGGCATTGATGGTTAGCATGGTCATTATCGGTAAATCATTCAGCCGTTATGTCAATACTTTAAATATCCTGGCTATTTCGGCCTTTTTACTGTTGCTATACGATCCTTTTTTTATCACAGAAGTTGGGTTCCAGTTATCCTATCTCGCAGTCTCCGGCCTGATCGCATTGCAGCCTATAGTTTACAAATGGTTTAAATTTAAAAATGTCTGGGCTGATAGATTGTGGGCAATTTGTTCGGTTTCCATCACCGCACAGGTGATCATCTTCCCCATCAGCGCTTTTTATTTTCACCAGTTCCCCGTATATTTTTTAATCAGCAACGTGTTTGTTGTTATCCCATCGGCGCTGATCATGTATTCAGGTATTTTTTACTTATTGCTGCCACAGATTCCCCACCTATCCAAATCCATCGCCCTTATTCTCGAAAAAACAACCCTTTTGATGAACAAAGGGCTCGCCGTTATCGAAAATATGCCTTATGCCAGCATTGATAAGCTATGGCTTAAACCAACCGAATACCTTTTGTTGTATGTCATTATCTTCAGCCTGTTTTATTTTTTGTACGACAGAAAAACATGGCCGCTTAAATTAAGCCTGTTTTGCACTTTGTTGTTATGTCTGAACTTGAGCATGAAAAAGATCAGTTCTTCAAGGTCAAACAGCATTGCCTGGCTTAATCTGAAAAAACACCAAGGGATTATTTTTAAAAATGGAAACGAAGCGATAGTTCTAACAGACCTTAAAAACACAGACAAAATATTTCAGTATTCCATACAACCCTACCTGGATAGCTGCCAGGTAAACAATGCACGGGTGTATAGTTTAAACCAGGATATTAATACCCCATGGCTAATAAAAAAATATAACCTTGTACAATTTTTAAATAAAAGAATATTCATATTTGACGGGCGACAGCAGAATGATGTGCCATCGCAAAAAATAAAAACAGACTATATTTATATAACGGATAATCCTTATGCAGGATTGAACGTATTAAATAGCGGTTTTGATTATCATACACTGGTTGCAGACGGGAGCAATTCAGATAATCTGCTAAGCCTGGTTAAGCAACAAGCAGAAATTAAGGGCGGCGGATATAAAATATTGAAACGTAACAATTCGTTCTTATCAGTATCTAACTAATTAAAAAAATAAAATTTGCATCTGACTTAAGAAAAATCTAAATTGTATTAAACTAACTTAAATTTATGAATATTAAATTTTTTAACGTTGCCCTGGGCATAGTGCTTACAGCAACTACCATCAGTGCCAGTGCACAAAAAACGTATACTTCGGGGGTAATTACGGTAAATACAAGTATGCAGGGAAACGCGGTCGAAGCCAAAAGCTATTTTACACCCGACTCCCTGGCTTTATCATTTACTGCAGGCCCGGCAACCATCAAAGTATTAAAAGACGTAAAAAATACCTTTTTTGCTGTTTTAGTTGATGTGCCGGTTGCTTCGATAAAAAAAGCAGCGATCTATACGCCTGCAGAAATTGAGGCGCAAAACGATGCTTATCCTAAACTTACCTTTGCACCAACTACAGAAACCAAGCAAATTTCGGGATTTAATTGTAAAAAAGTAGTTGCTACCGATACCAAGACATCCAAAACCTATGATATATGGGTAACCAACGATGTAAGCATACCTGCAAGCGCGCTTGCACCTTACTACACAGCCGCAGGCGGGTTCCCGATTCAATATACCTCATTTAACCAGGGGCAGTCTGCTGACGTTACCGTTACAAGCATAGCTGATACAAAGGCCCCTGCCGGAACATTTGCCATTTCAGCTGATTTTGATAAAATATCATTAGATGACCTCAAAGCTATGAGCGGCGGAGGGAATTAATTAACAGTTGATCAGGTTGATTAAGTGAGTTGTTGATTGGTTGAAAAATCACCAGTAATAAACAATTCACTTAATCAACCGTTCCGTAAATTAATCGGTGCAATCATCTATAAAAATCAGTTAATCCACTTATATTTCTTCGAGTGCCTGCTCGATTTTGTGGTAAACATAATCCAGTTCCCCAACTGTAATACAATAGGGCGGTAAAATATAGATAGTATTGCCCAGTGGTCGTAAAATGATTCCCGCATCTAAAAAGTAGTTGTATAAGCGATCCCGAAGCGAATTAAAATACGAGGTATCTGTTCCGGTTTCCCATTCCAATGCGAGTATAGTCCCGGTTTGCCTTATGGTTTTAACTTTGGGATGATCCTTTATCTTCTGGGCAAACCGCCGGTGAGCGCTTTGAATTCTTTTTATATTTTCTGTTGTGGATGCCTCCAAAAAAAGGTCCAAACTCGCCAAAGCGGCTGAAATTGCAACCGGGTTGGCCGTAAATGAATGCCCGTGAAACAGTGTTTTTAAACGGTCATCCGATAAAAAGGCATCGTATATCTGTTGCGTACAAGTAGTGAGGCCTAAAGCCATAGTACCGCCGGTCAAACCTTTCGAAAAACACATGATATCAGGCTGCATGCTCAAGTGGTTGCAGGCAAAACGTTTACCTGTGCGGCCAAAGCCCGTAAATACTTCGTCAGCTATCATTAAAATGCCGGCCATTCTGCAATGCGCCATCAGGTCGTCAAGATATTGGGCCTCGTACATCAGCATACCTCCTGCACCTTGTACCAAAGGTTCGAATATGAAACAGGCCGTTTCAGATTTGAGATGTGAGATATGAGTTGTGAGACTTTGGATATTTGATCCATTTGGAAGATCAATGAACTCGACGTCAAACAGCAGCGAATCGAAAGCCGCAGTAAAGGCGCTGCGGCCACTTACGGCCATCGCGCCGAACGTATCGCCATGGTAAGCATTTTTGAAGGCAATAATTTTGGTGCGGTTTTCCCCTTTGTTATGCCAGTATTGCAGGCACATTTTTACGGCCACCTCAACCGCCGTGGAACCATTATCAGAGTAAAAAGCTTTTTGCTGGTTACAGGGTAGTATCTCAAGCAGTCTTTCAGCTAACTCTACAGCGCCTTCATGGGTGAAGCCGGCAAAAATAACATGCTCCAGTTTTTTTAATTGCTCGGATACCTTTTGGGCAATGTAAGGATGCGCGTGCCCGTGAATGTTTACCCACCAGGATGACACCGCGTCGATATATTTTTTTCCGTTCTCGTCAAACAGGCAGGCGCCTTCGCCCCTTACAATAGGTATTGGCGGCAGGGCCGTTTTCATCTGCGTATATGGGTGCCAAATTACTTTTAAATCCCTGTCAGTCAAACTCATATGCTGTTTATTAAAAGTTTTGCAACATATTGGTCAGTTTGGAAAAGAAAATCTTCAGCGTCCAGATCGTTTAATTTCACCCACCTGAACGACTGCAACACATCCCCTTCGCCATCAAAATCAAAAACTGCGGTTTTAAAGGTCAAATTCAACGGGGCGATATTTTTCACCCGGTAATAAACGCTGATAACCTGCGAATCGTTAAAGGCTGATTTTACAAAGAAATCTGTCGTGTAAAAATGACTGACCCCCTCAATTTCCACATTACATTCCTCTATAAATTCACGCTTCAGGCCATCAATAAGCCCTTCGCCAAATTCAAGGCCGCCACCGGGGAATTTGGTAAAACGCATGCCATACTCCTGCTCATCGCTGATCAAAATCTCATTGTCAGCGTTGATTAACAGGCCATAAACACGAACATTAAAAGGATACATTACTCAAAGTATTTTTTATTTCGGATAACTTTATCCATTGTCCAGGCTATATCTTCCGTTTTTGGTTCCGACCTGATCGGGCAGTTGGGCATGCTGCAATAGTGACAGCATTGTGGTACACATGGATCTGTATGTATAAACAATTCTGTTTTGGTAACCTCGGTGTTTATTAATTTATCAACCAGTTTTACCTCTTCATGTACCTTTATGAGGTCGAAATAATTTGGCAATGTCAAATGACAGTCGATATGCAGTTCGTTGCCATATTTTTGCGCACGAAAGTTATGAATATCAATCCACGCGTCCCTCTTCTTTTCATTTAACACGGTTATGATTTCGTTCACCACGCCGAAATCAGCCTCGTCCATCAGACCCGAAACCGACCTCCTGACCAATTTATAAGCGCTGAACAAAATATACAGGCCTACTAAAATAGATAAGCCGCTATCGAGCCAGATAATTTTCGTGAAATGGATCAGCAGCAAACCAACCACCAAACCAATACTGGTTATCATATCTGCCACCAAGTGCCTGCCATCCGCTTCAAGCGTAATAGAAGGCAGGGATTTTCCTTTGGCAATCATATAATAACCCAATGAGCCATTAACTACACCCGTTGCCCCGATTATTGCCGCACCCGTTAAAAGATCGTGTATTGCATTGGGATAAAAAATACTATAAACTGATTTAATGAGGATGGTAATCGCTGCAAGCCCAATGAGCGAACCTTCAATAAAAACCGAGAAATATTCAACTTTCCCATGCCCGTATGGGTGATTTTCATCGCGTGGCAACGCGGCAAGATAAATACTGAAAAATGCAAAGGAACTGGCCAGTACATTTACAATACTTTCGGCAGCATCAGTAAGCACAAAATTTGATGCCGTTAAAAAATAAGCCCCGAATTTTGCCAGCATAAGGACAATACCGGCTATTAGGGAAATAAGTATGATCCTCTTTTGTTCTTTCAAAACAATCGCAATTTGCGGGCAAATTTAGAAATATTAATAGCTAAAAGCAGAAAGACTAAAGCTAAAAGCTATCTATTTTTGGCTTTCTGCTTTTAGCTTTCGGCTTTCTGCTCCTTTTACCTTTCACCTTTCGCCTAATTTTCTATATTTGCCGCGATATTAAAAAATTATATGACTGCATTAAGTAACAGGATAAATAACCTGTCGGAATCCGCCACAATTAAGATGGCCAAAATGGGCCGTGAGCTTGCCGCGAAAGGCGTAGATGTGATCAGCCTCAGCTTCGGCGAACCTGATTTTCATACGCCCGAACATATCAAGGAGGCTGCCAAACAGGCTATGGATAAGAATTTTACCTATTATACCCCTGTATCAGGGTATCCTGAATTGAGGAAGGCCGTAGCCAATAAATTAAAGACCGAGAACGGCCTGGACTATGATTTCAGCCAGGTAGTAGTTTCTACAGGCGCTAAACAAGCTATCGCCAACGCTGTTTTATGTTTGGTAAACCCGGGCGAAGAGGTAATCATCCCTACGCCGTACTGGGTTTCATATTCCGAAGTGGTTAAACTTGCCGAAGGTGTCAGCGTTTTTATTGATGCACCTGTTGAACAGGATTTTAAGATTACCCCGGCCCAGCTTGAAGCGGCTATCACACCAAAAACAAAACTGTTTATGTTTTCATCGCCTTGTAACCCTACAGGCAGTGTTTACAGCAAAGCTGAATTAGAAGGATTGGCGAAGGTGTTTGAAAAACATCCTAATATTTATATCCTGTCGGATGAGATCTATGAGCATATCAATTTTGTTGATAAACATGAATCCATAGCACAGTTTGATTCGATAAAAGACCGCGTGATCATTATCAATGGCTTTTCAAAAGCTTTTGCCATGACCGGATGGCGCATCGGCTACACCGCTTCAAATAAAGAGATCGCCGCAGCCTGCGATAAAATGCAGGGCCAAATTACATCCGGCACTTGTTCTATTACCCAAAAAGCGGGGGTTGCAGCTTTAGAAGGCGGTTTAGAAACCGTTTTAGAAATGCGCGAAGCCTTTAAAAAACGCCGCGACCTGGTTTATGACTTGTTAAAGAATATTGAAGGCATAAAAGTAAACCTGCCCGAAGGCGCATTCTATTTCTTCCCCGATGTAACTTCATTTTTTGGCAAAAGCTACAATGGCAAAATCATTAATGATGCCGATGAGCTAAGCATTTACCTGCTGGAAGAAGCCCATGTAGCAACCGTAGGCGGCGATTCATTTGGCGATACTAAATCTATCCGTATCTCTTATGCCGCAGCCGAAGATAAACTTGTCGAAGCGATGAAAAGGATTAAGGAGGCATTGGGGAAGTTGCGTTAGTGGTAAGAGATTGGTGATTAGAGATTAGTTAAGAACCTAAGAAAGTGATTAGAACTTGGTGATCGGAGATTAGTTGAGAATCAAAAAAATCAGAGATTAGTAATTGAAAAAACACTAATCTCTGATCTCTAATCACTGATCTCTAACTTACAATCCAAAGGCGTAGGCTATACGTAAACCCGCAAGGCCGTAGCTATTGCCCTGGCCCGAGAAGTTTTCGTAACGCGCACCAATGTCCCAGGTTCGGTTAGCATAGCCTAAGGCCGGGGATAATATCAGCTTTGTATTACCTCCGCTAATAGTTTCAAAACCTGCCCCTGCTTCGGCGCCAAAGTACCATGTTGGTGCAAAAAACGCTTTAATACCGAGTTTAACCGGCACTATACCCAAATCTGCCGCTTTAGCGGTAACAACTCCTGCGGGTGTAATAACCGAAACGTCTTTGCCGAACATATTATAATACCCCGAAGTAAGTGTCCAGGCAAAATGGGTGCTGGCATCGTATTGTAAACGGGCGGTGCCGCCTAATTCAAAGTCAGAAAAGTCGTGGGCATTACCTGTTGGTATGCCGGCTTCAACACCAATACCAAACCGCCACTGGCTGGGCGTAGAAGTTTGAGTTTGAGCTTTAGCATTACTTGTAAACAATAGCGCAGCAGCAGTAAATGCTGCTGCAATTAAAATTGATGGCTTTTTCATAGTTGTGAATTTTTGTGAACAATAATTAAATTGTGTAACGGCAGGTTAACAAATACTTTGCCATTGTGCCAATTTTATGTCTCAATTGTTACACATAAGGTGATAAAAGTGCCAATAAAATACATTTTTTAATAATAAACGGGCGTTTACGGGCTGATTATCAGTTGATTTTCGGGCTGGTTTTTATTAAGGACAGATTATCTGTTTAAAGTAAAATAAATCAACGAAAAATTGATCGGTTGATTGATTTTTGCAACACAAATGCGCTTTTTTGACCGCTATACAGGGCAAAAAAAGCTTTTCAAACGATGAGCCAACAGTAATTCAGGTCTAATTTATACTTGCGGGTCGTGTTCGGGGTCTGGCTTATAGTTTTTTTCCAATTCGGCCAGCTTTTCCTTACCGTACGCAAATCGGGTGATCACATAAAACAGCACCGGAACAATAAATATGGCAAGCGAGGTAGCGGCAAGCATACCGCCAAAAACCGTCCAGCCAATGGTTTGCCTTGCCTGGGCCCCTGCGCCCGAAGCGAACACAAGCGGTAATACGCCAAATATAAAGGCCAGCGAAGTCATAAGGATCGGCCTTAAACGAAGACGTACCGCCTCCAGAACAGACTTTTCGAGTTCCATTCCCCTGTCCACGCGTTCTTTGGCAAACTCCACGATCAGGATGGCGTTTTTAGCGGCCAAACCGATAAGGGTTATTAAACCTATCTGCGCATAAATATTGTCGGCGATCCCTTTTTGAAAGGTTAAAAACAAAATGGCCCCAAAAGCACCAAGCGGAACTGCTAAGAGAACAGAAAACGGCACCGACCAGCTTTCATACAACGCAGCAAGGAACAGGAATACAAAGCCGATGGAAAGCATAAATATATAAACCGTCTTCGAACCTGAGAGCAACTCTTCACGACTTAAGCCCGAAAATTCATAACCAAAACCCTGGGGTAAATTTTTATCCGCGACTTCTTTTAAGGCATTTAACGCATCACCGCTGCTATATCCCGGCGCAGAATTACCATCAATTTCGGCCGACCGGAATAAATTATAATGGGATATTAATGGCGCGTTTTCAATCAATTTATAGGATGTTAAAGTGCTTAACGGCACCATGGTGCCGACCTGGTTACGCACAAAATACTGCCCTATGTTTTCAATATTCGTCCGGTAATTAGTATCGGCCTGGGCCAGTACGTGGAAAGTCCTCCCGTAAAGGGTAAGGTCGTTGACGTAAATACTTCCCAGGTAAGTTTGCAAGGCATTATTGATATCACTTATCGATACACCCAGCTTCTTAGCTTTTTCACGGTCGACAGTTAGCTGGTAGGCCGGTGTACTTGCAGTAAAAAATGAGAATGCTTTTGAAATTTCGGGCCGTTTATTTACTTCGGCAATAAAACCTCGCAGCGTTTTTTCAAAAACCTTAATATCTCCCCCGGCTTGTTTTTCTTCGAGAATGAATGAGAAACCACCCGTGCTGCCCAAACCGGGTATTGCCGGCGGCTGGATCACTACTACACTGGCCTCTTTAAAACGCGCCAATCTTTTCTGTATATTGGCAATAATGGACCCTATCTGCAGGTCCTTGCTTTCGCGCTGGTCCCATGGTTTTAGCTGAACAAATATGGTCGCACTGTTGGATTTACTGGCAAAGCTCACAGCATTTAAACCACCCAGCGCGGCATAATGAAATATGCCGGGTATGCTGTCAAGCACGCCCATCATCTGGTGTAAAACCGCAACCGTCCGCTGGGTTGACGAAGCTTCGGGCAGGTCATAGGTAACGTAAATACGTCCGTCGTCCTCAAGGGGAATAAACCCGGTTGGCTTATTTTTAAATAACATGATGGTACCCGCGATGATGCAAACCAGGATAATGACGATAAATTTCGAATTTTTTATGCTCTTATCAACCCCATTTTTGTACCTGCCTGTCAACCGCCCGAACCATTCATTGAATTTATAGAAAAGTTTGTCGAGCCCTTTTGACTTTTCATCCAGCTTGCGCGGACGTAATATCAATGTACAAAGCGCCGGGGTTAATGAAAGCGCCACAAAAGCCGATATTAATACTGATATGGCGATTGTTATTGCGAATTGCTGGTAAAGACGGCCCACTATACCGGGTATAAAACCTACCGGCACAAATACCGCCGCCAAAATAAGTGCTATCGCGATAACTGGCGCTGATATATCCTGCATGGCATGGATGGTTGCGTCTTTCGGCGACATTCCCTGCTCATCCATATAATGCTGTACCGATTCAACAACCACAATGGCATCATCAACCACTATACCTATCGCCAATACAAACCCGAATAAGGTAAGGGTATTGATGGTGAAATGCAGCGGGATAAAAAATATAAAAGTGCCGATGATGGATACCGGTATGGCAAGTATAGGGATGAGCGTTGTGCGCCAGCTTTGTAAAAAAAGGAAAACAACCACAATTACCAGCATCAAAGCAATTACAAGTGTTTTCACTACCTCAGCTACTGAAACCCTGACCACGGTGATCGATTCGAATGGCACAACATAGTTAATATCTTCAGGGAACGACTTTTTAAGCTCGTTCATAGTCGCATAAACGTTATCGGCGGTTTCAAGGGCGTTACTGTTCGGGGCCTGGTATATCAATAGGTACGATGCCCTTTTGCCGTCAACAAATGAGTTGCCGGCATAGTTAAATTTGCCAAGCTCAACGCGGGCCACATCCTTTAAATGCACCACGGCCCCGTTATTCGGGGTTGTTTTTACAATGATATTGCCAAATTCTTCTGGTTTCGAAAGCCTGCCCTGTACGAGTACGGTGTATTCAAAGGGCTGCGCTTTTTCCTGCGGAGGTACACCCACGACTCCGGCTGCAACCTGCGCGTTTTGTTCGGCCAGGGCACTGGTAACATCGGCGACAGTCATACCCAGTGCAGCTAATTTATCAGGCTTCAGCCAAATACGCATACTGAAGTCATCGGCACGGGAGAAAACATCGCCCACGCCTCTCGTGCGCGAGAGCGCGTCTTTTACAATAACGTTGGTGTAATTATCAACAAAAGTAACGTCGTGGGTACCTTTGGGCGCAAACACCGCCACCAGCATTAAAATACTCGGGTTACGTTTTCGCACAATAATGCCTAAACGCTGCACATCCTGCGGCAAGGCCGGAGTGGCTATGCCCACCCTGGTTTGCACATCAAGGGCGGCAATGTTTATATCTGTCCCCACTTCAAAATTAGCGGTCATGGTCATTTGCCCGTTGCTCGTGCTGTTGCTTTGCAGGTAGGTCATACCAGGCGTGCCGTTAACCTGTACTTCAATCGGGGTTGCTACAGTTTGCTCAACTGTTATGGCATCGGCGCCTGCATAGGTGCCGGTTATTTGTACCGTTGGGGGCGTAATTTCGGGATACTGGCCTATAGGCAGGCTGCCGATAGCCAATAACCCCACCACTACAATTACTATTGAAATAACAATTGCCGTTACCGGCCGGCGTATAAAAGTATCTGCGATCATTCGTTTGATTTTAGAAAAAACCGGGTTTGTTTGTCGTTTTATTTGCCTTATTGTTTGGCTGTTTTTGTCGGTGCCTGCGCAGCGCTCCCGGTCGTTATCTTCCCTCCATCGCGCAGGCGCTGAAATCCATCGGTTATAATTTTATCGCTCGCGTTGATGCCCGACATAATTACGACGTCAGTGCCAATGCGGGGCCCCAGCTTCACTTTATGCTGTCTCGCAATCGTATCTTGCGAAACAAACACGAAAAACTCGCCCATTTGCTCCGATACAGCCTTGTAAGGCACCTGCACACGCTGACCCGACTGGCTGTTCAGCACATTTAAAACGCAGTTCATGCCATCTTTCAGCACATCAGCTTCATTCGGAAACTGTATCCTTACCTTAATTGTTCCTGTACCGCTGGTCACCCCCCTGTCGATCACCAAAACTTTGCCGGGCTTATCATAATTGCTGCCATCAGACAGCTGCAGTTTGAAAGTGGAATCGGTACTGCTTTTTTTTAGCTTGTAAAACCTGTCAATACCCTGTTCGTCAATTACTACATCAACGCCAATCGGGTTTTCGCTCGAAATGGTATTTAATAAGGTAGTACCCGGGCTTACCTGGGCGCCAAGCTTAACCTGCGAAATGCCTATCCGGCCCGCGAATGGCGCCGTGATGATGGAATACGACAGATCTGTTTTTGCTGACGCCACCCCGGCTTTTGCAACACTTACCTGTGCTTTGCCTGTTTCGTAAGCAGCCTGCGCCTGGTCGACTGTTTGGCGTGCCACCGCATCGTTTTTAAGCAGCATGGTATAACGGTCAATATCCTTTTGCGCTTTTATAAGATTGGCATTCGCGCTTTCCAAATTGGCCAAGGCTTGCTGGTAAGCGGCTTCATATTTTCGGCGGTCAATTTCATAAAGTTCCTTGCCTTTGGGTACCACATCGCCCTCTTTAAAAAATATACCGGTTATAAAACCCGATACTTCGCTGCGTAATTCAACCGAATTAAGGGCCACAACGGCCGCCTGGTATTGGTCGTAATAAACGGCATCGGCTATTTTAGCCGCGGTAACGTAAACAGGCGTCGGCGGCAGGGCTGTATTTTTCTTTGTTTTATCCTGGCATGCTGTCCATACCAAAATAATCACCGACCCGATAAAAAGTATATTTCTTGTTCTCATATTTACACTATTGTACGGTAAGGATGCCAAGTGCTTTTTCCAGGTCAATTTTGCTGGATAACAAATTAAACAAGGCATTATAATAATTCAATTCCGCTGTGCGCAAATCTGATTGCGCCACGATAACATCAAGATAAGTTTTAATCCCTTCCCTATATTGCAGGCTAACTACTTTATAAACATCCTTAGCCAGGTCCACATTTTGTTTTATCAACTGCCAGTTGGTATAGCTGCTTTTATAATCTGCCAGCGCCTGTACATATTCTGTGTTGATGGTATTTGCTGAATTCTCAATATCAAGGTCTGTTCGATCAACTTGCAACCTGGCTTTACTTAAGTTTTGTAAACGTTTAGTCCCCTGGAAAATGGGTAAGTCTAAAGTTAGTCCCACATAAGCGTTTGGAAATGATTGACTATAAAGATCAGAAAACCGGTTGCTCTCGTAGAACAAATTATAAACACCCTGTGCAGCTATTGACGGGAGAAACCCCCACCTGTAATAATTTACATTTACGTTCTCCAGGTTTTTTTGCGTCGCAAGTAACCGGTACTCGATCCGGTTATTCACATCTAATTTTTGAAGTGTATCAATAGAGGCTTCCTGTTCATAGCGGGTGGTATCAAACGAAAGTGTTAAATTATGATTTGCTGAGATACCCATAATTTGTTTAAGATAGGCAAGCTTACTGTTAATTGCTTCGGCAGTTTGTTTGCGTATCGATATAGAGTTATTTAATGATATAGTGGCCTGTTTGTAATCGGTTTTATCGGCAACCCCGGCCTGGTACCTGTTATAGGCATCCTTTAAACTTCTTTGCAGCCTGATGATATCTTCATTTAATATATCCAATTGTTTTTGCGACAGCAGCACATCGAAAAATGCTTTGCTTACATCCGATACTACATTGATCTGGCTGCTAAGCGTGTTTTGCTTATAATATTGCCGGGAATATTTTGCCGCTTTAGCCGCCTGCAGCACATCGTTATTGTAGATAACCTGGCTGGCCTGCAAACCCAATGATGAAAATTCACTAATGCGGGTAGGGGTTGACCCGGAAGTACTATTTCCTGCGGGTACTAAAGGGCTTCCCTTAAAATAATGTTGATACTCATCGGAACTGCTAAGCTGCGGCAACCAGTCAGCCAGTCCGATCCTAATATTTCTTTCGTTAATTTCCTGGTCAATGGAGGCCTGTTTGACCGCAGGCTGATTGCGAAGTGCAAAATCAACACATTGCTTTAAAGTAACAACCGTATCACTAACCGGTTGGGCAAAAAGAACACCAGGTAAAAATAATGTAAAATTAATGATCAAAAAATAAAATGATTTTTTCATAAGGGAGAACCATCAAATTTCCTTACAATAAATTCACAGGCGGCAAAATATTATCTTTTTTAAAAAAAACTTATAAGGAAGTGCGAATATATCTCAAATTAATTCAACAACAAAATTTTTACGAAAGTGTGTCAAAAAAACACCTTTAAGGCTGTTTTTTGGGGTTTTTATAAAAAAATGAAAAATTCTGTAAGTAAATAAATAAAAATTTTAATTAATTTGCCGAATGAGAGCAACCCTGCTTTTAAAGCAGGCTAAAAAAAATTACACACTAAATTATAAGATATAACCTAATTCATGGTATTTTTACAAAAAATTTAAGCTGCGTTAATACATGGTTAAAAAATTACGTGATAAAATCGCCCAGTTCCAGGATGCAAATATCATCCGGGAAATGGGCCTATATCCTTATTTCAGGCCGATCGAGTCTGGGCAGGATACTGAAGTTGTTATCGATAACAAGCGTGTATTAATGTTTGGTTCCAATTCTTATTTAGGGTTAACAAATCATCCTAAAATTAAAGAAGCTTCAAAAAAGGCAATTGACAAGTACGGCACAGGCTGTGCCGGATCGAGATTTTTGAATGGGACACTTGATATACATATTGAATTAGAGAACAGGCTGGCCAAATACGTTGGAAAAGAAGCCGCAGTTTTGTTTAGCACCGGGTTCCAGGTTAACCTGGGCGTCCTGTCGAGCATTACCGGGCGTAATGATTATTTAATTTTGGATGAATATGATCATGCTTCACTCATTGATGGAAGCAGGCTCTCGTTTTCAAAAGTTATTAAATATGCCCATAATGACATGGAAGACCTTCAGCGCAAGCTGAGCATTTTGCCCGAAGAAGCTGTTAAATTAATAGCGGTAGATGGCATATTCAGCATGGAAGGCGACTTTGTTAAGTTGCCTGAGATTGTGCGAATTGCCGATCACTTTGGCGCTAATATTATGGTTGACGATGCCCACAGCCTGGGTGTAATTGGCCATAATGGGGCAGGTACCGCCTCGCATTTTGGGCTGACGGACGATGTTGACCTGATAATGGGAACATTCAGTAAATCACTGGCGTCATTGGGCGGGTTTATCGCCAGCGACGCTGAAACTATTGATTACCTTAAACACAGGGCGCGTGCTTTGATGTTCAGTGCAAGTATGACCCCGGGATCCGTGGCCAGCGTAATTGCAGCACTTGATATCATTGAGTCGGAACCGGAACGGATAACCAAACTTTGGGACAATACGCATTATGCAATGAAACTTTTATTGGAGGAAGGTTTCGACCTTGGCCCCACCGAAAGCCCTATTTTGCCGATATACGTGCGTGATAATCATAAAACTTTCCTGGTTACCAAACAACTGCAGGACGATGGCATTTTTGTTAACCCTGTTGTTTCACCGGCTGTGCCGTCCGATTCGTCGTTACTTCGTTTTTCATTAATGGCAACCCACACGTTCGATCAAATAGACGAAGCAGTTGAAAAACTGGCCAAAGCATTTAAGGAAGTAGGTGTAACCACTTCTGTAAAAG
>Ga0206978_1011_pt1 | contig 41997 bp, 40 predicted proteins | sample Alteio_BWMinCont_21_FD_153477 | JGI IMG/M metagenome (GOLD analysis project Ga0206978, IMG submission 153477) | Enriched cells from forest soil in Barre Woods Harvard Forest LTER site, Petersham, Massachusetts, United States -... | ecosystem: Environmental > Terrestrial > Soil > Temperate forest >...
GCACTCCGATAAATCATTGCTTACGGTTGCATTGGAAGTCGGGTTCTCTGACCAACCAGCATTCAATCGAAGCTTCCGTGAGATTGTCGGAACGTCCCCGGGGCAGTGGCGAAGAGCAAATGCGCCGATGCCAAAGGCGTTCAACCTCCCCGCGCCTGAAGAGAAGTAAAGGTCGTAACTCGCGTTTCCCACCCACTAAAGCCCAACAGAAACGCCAAACTGCGGCACTTTCAATCAAGACAAGGATTGAAACTTCCAAAATAATGCGAGAGGCGTAGTTGGTCACAAAGGCGTCCTCTGACCCAGCTCTGTCTCGCGACATAGAGCCAGGATCGCGAGCAAGGGCGAATTTTCAACCCTCCGCTTGTCCGCAATTTTTGTGGAAGGCGACACATGAGTTTTTCCGGATCGATAGGAGACGAAAGTGGGAAAAACATATAAGGCGATCGAGATAACCAAACCCCGGACTTTTCGCCTCGTCGAAAAGCCTGTCGTCGGGCCGGGTGAGGATCAAGTACGTATCCACATAGAGGCTTGCGGTGTATGTCACTCGGACGCGGGTACCGTTGAGGGACAACTGCCCGGCGTCGTGTATCCGCGTGTGCCGGGCCATGAAGCAATTGGCCGCATCGAGGAGGTTGGCCGGCGTGTCACGACCTGGAAGGTCGGCCAGCGTGTAGGAGTCGGGTTCTTTGGAGGCGAAGACGGAACCTGCGAGACCTGCCGTCGTGGCGACACGGCATATTGCCAGAACCCCATTATCACTGGCGTGACAAGTGATGGCGGCTATGCGGAAATGATGATCGTAGAGGCCCGCGCACTGGCCCTCATACCGGATGAACTCAAATCAGAAGATGCGGCCCCTTTGGTTTGCGCCGGCATCACGACGTTCAATGCGCTCCGCAACACCGGACGTGCAGGCGATACCGTCGCTATCCAGGGCATTGGTGGGTTAGGACATCTTGGCGTGCAGTACGCCAAGAAGATGGGTTTTCGCACCGTTGCAATCGGCTTCGGTCCAGACAAAGAACATCTTGCGCCCAAACTAGGAGCTCACGTTTACATCGACGCCAAAGCTGAGGATGCGGGAGCCGCGCTGCAGAAACTGGGAGGCGCCGACGTGATCCTGGCAACCGCCCCCAGCGGAGCAGCAATCGCCAGCCTGCTTCCCGGCCTCTCAATTCGCGGAAAGCTCGTGGTAGTTGGTGTTTCGGGTGATCCGATTCCCGTCAACGGAGTTCCGCTCATCTTTGGTGGCCGCTCGGTCGTTGGAAGCCTGACGGGAAGAGCGATCGAGACACAGGACACCCTTGACTTTAGCGTCCTCACCGACGTTCGCCCCATGATCGAAACGCTTCCTTTGGAAAAAGCCGAAGAAGCGTATCGACGCATGATGTCTGGTGATGCGCGATTCCGCATGGTTCTCACAATGGCCTAAGAATCACGACGCCGCTGAAAAGCGGCATCGACGAACCGATGTGCGAAGGAGACTCAGATGAATCAGTTCCAGGAAATCTTCGACAAGCAGAAAGCGTATTTCGATTCGGACGCGACCAAATCGTACGAGTGGCGCATTGATCAGCTGACACGCCTTGAGAACTTGTGCAATGAGAACGCCGAGGCTCTTGAGGCTGCGATGAGCGGCGACTTCAAGACCGCCAGCCAGGAAAAAGTCTTCGAGATTATGGCGCCAGTTGGAACCGCCGCCCTCGCGAAGCAAGAGCTGAAAGAGTGGATGAAGCCTGTAGATGTCGTCGTGCCGAAAGCCCTTCGGGAGAGCGGACATACTGCCAAGGTCTATCGAGAGCCGTACGGCGTCACTTTGGTGATTGGTCCATTCAATGGGCCATTGACCCTGCTTTTCGACCCGGCGTGCCAAGTTCTTGCGGCAGGCAATCCGTGCATTCTCAAACTCTCCGAGGGTTTGCCCGCCACCAGCAAGGTCTTACTGGATCTCATTCCGAAATACTTCGATCCTCGGGCCGTTACTGCCGTCACGGGAAGTAAGGACGAGGTGACGGAACTGCTCAAGCTACCCTTCGACTTCATTTTCTTTACCGGCAGTGTCAAGGTTGGCAAGATCGTTATGGAGGCGGCTGCAAAGAACCTGACTCCTATTCTTCTGGAGCTTGGCGGACAGAATCCCGCTTTCGTTGATCCGACCGCGAACATCACGGATGCGGCCAAGAAAATTGTCTGGGGCGCAACAGCCTGGGGTGGGCAGTGGTGTACCTCTCCTGGGTACGCCTATGTGCACGAATCGATTGCTGAGGAGTTTGTAAGAGAATCCAAGAAGGCCGTGATCGAGTTGTACGGAACCGACCCGAAGAGCAGATCCGACGACTACTCGCGCATCATCAGCCCGAAAGCCGTTGACCGTTTCGTGTCCCTAATTGATCAGAGCAAGGTTGTGGCCGGAGGTTCTGCCGACCGCGAAGCGCGCTACCTCGATCCCACGATCTTGTATCCGGTCACGTGGGGCGACCCGATCATGGAGGACGAAATCTTCGGGCCGATTCTTCCAATCCTTACGTATAAAGACATGGATGCGGCCATTCGTGAGGTGAAGAAGCATCCAAAACCCCTTTCCGGTTTCCTTTTCAGCCGTGACCAGAAGGCGATCGACCACTTCCTCTCGAGCTTGTCCTTCGGCGGTGGCGCGATCAACCAAGTGAACATTCATCTGTTCGTTGAAACCATGCCTTTCGGAGGCGTCGGGTTCTCGGGCATCGGCCACTACTACGGTAAGGCCGGTTTTGACGCTCTCACGCACGCGAAATCGGTTCTCATCTCGCCGCCTGACGTGGCAATCGAACATTTGTTCCCGCCCTACACCGAGGAAAAGGTCAAGGCGCTCAGGCAGTGGTTTGAATATTAGGCCACTAAGACCACAACAAAACCGATCCCGAAAAGCACCGAGATGAAAACGAACACCGCAAAGTTCCTGCCGATCGCCGAAAGGTTTTTCACCGCATACGACGCACACGATGTCGACGGCATGCTCGCTCTTTGTGCAGACGGCGCAATAGGGCGATATGCGCCGTACGGTCGCGAGAGTGTTGTGCCGATTCGCGGTGACATTGACCTCATTTGGCGTGCATTTCCGAATGCCGTGCCGAATTTTCGAGTGAAAGTGATTGAGATGATCCCCGCCGAAGGGAACACAGTCGTGATCCAAGCCGAGATGAGCGGGCCCATACCCGCTGAAGTGCCGGCCATTGCAAAGAAGGGTCAAGACGTACACATTCCTCACTGCTACATTCTGCGGTTCGACGCGAACGGCAAAATTACGCGCCTTGACGCCTATTGGGACAACACCGTTCTGAACAGCATCCAGGCGAGCGCTGTGTGATGGAGCGACCTAGCCTCGGAGGCTCTTACTATCGGCAACGCTTTTTGTGCAGCACATATCAGAGGCGTCCCTAACGAGGGCCGACCTCGGACTATAAAGCGAGAGAGGTAAGGAATGGTTTTAGCAGGAATCAAAGTACCCGACACAGTTCTGGTTCGCGATGCGATTGACTTGTCACGGAGCGCGTCACAGCCATTTCTCTTCAACCACGTGATGCGCTCCTGGCTATTCGGCGTATTGCTTTCAGAAAGCGCTGAACGTGCTCCGGATGCCGAGTTGTTGGCAGTAGCCACGATTCTGCATGATCTGGGCTTGACTGACCGCCATACGGCGGAAAATCGTTTCGAGGTGGATGGCGCCAATGCGGCGCGCTCGTTTCTGAAGGGGCGAGGCATCTCGACGCAGCAGATGCAAGTTGTTTGGGATGCCATCGCGCTTCATACCACACGATCTATCGCTCTTCACAAAGAGCCCGAAGTGGCTATGACCCATTCGGGAATAGCGGCGGATGTTCTGGGGGCAGGCCTTGATCGAATTCCGCAGGACAAACAAAGCGCAATCTTAGCCGAATTTCCGCGCCTGGCATTTAAAAACGGACTCAAAGAGTGCCTTTGCAACATCGCTCGTCGGAAGCCGGAGTCCACCTTTGACAACATCGTTCGGGATTTCGGCGTCCGATATGTCGAGGGGTACACATCCCCCAACTTTGCCGATGTCGTCGCGAATGCACCATTTTCCGAATAGACGACCGCCCGATCATCGAATTGCGCACACGTATCAGCGCAGCTAGATGACTCCCGGATTGTCGGCAAACCGAAAGTTATTCAGGCCGGGCCGATCAGTAACGATAAGTCGGCTTGTAGGAAGCTATCTCCGCGCTTGGCATCGAGTCTGGGCATGTACCCCGGAGGAGAGGCGACTCTAGTTGCGGAGTCCTGATTTGAACCAATGGGCTTGAAGGTTACTGCCTCCGCAAAGCAATTCACTTGACTGCTCTCTCGCTCCCCCCAGCCCCAATTTCGAGTCTCCATAGGTAAGAATCCTCCTGCGTCGCAACGGCGATGCCGGAGGCGGGAATGCAACAGGGAAGCCTTATTAGAAGTAATCGTAAACGTGGTCCGGATGTCTGGCAGTTCCGTTGGTCGGAGAGAGGTCCTCAAGGGAGACGTATCTACCGGAAGAGGGTGATCGGCACAGTCTGCCAATACTCCGACGCCGATTCTGCACGCAAAGCGGTCACTGGGTTGCTCGCAGAAATCAACTCAGATGATCTCCCGCATGGCCCTCTCCCGATGACCGTTGCCGAAGTGTGCGACCACTTTGATCAGCGCGAACTAACGAAAGACAATACCTGGCGCAGCTATTCCACCAAGAAAACTTACAAAGTATACCTAAAGCGATGGATCATTCCGGAATGGGGAGCCCTCGATCTCTCGGGAGTGAGAACGATAGAAGTGGAATCCTGGCTTCGTCGCTTGCCGCTGGCGAAAAGCAGCTGCGCGAAAATCAGGGGTTTGCTGTCGGTGCTCTTCAATCATGCTTGCCGTTACGAACTGTTCGACCGCAATCCCATTCGTCTGGTTCGTCAAGGGGCAAAACGGAGATCCGCGCCGAGTGTCCTTACGCCCGCTGAAATCAAGGCTTTGTTGGGCGGACTAAATCTGCGAGAACGCACGTTAGTGCTCCTCGCAGCATCTACCGGCTTGCGCCAGAGTGAACTATTTGGAATGAAGTGGTGCGACATCGATTTTGCCCAACACACGATGAACGTAGTGCGCTCCATCGTGTATGGAGTGGTCGGACCCTGCAAGACTGAATCCTCACAGAAGCCCGTGCCTGTTCATCCAACTGTTTTGGAGGCGTTGGGCAAATGGAGACAACTCTGCCGCTACAACAAATCAGACGACTGGGTATTCGCAAGCAGACGCTACCGTGGTCGGAAGCCAATCTGGGGCCAAGCGATCCTGCGTAAATATATTCGTCCAGCGGCGCAGAGGGTAGGAATTCAAAAGCGATTGGGGTGGCACACTTTCCGGCACACGTATTCGACTCTGCTACGGAGCGTCGGCACGGAATTCAAAGTGATGCAGGAACTGCTGAGGCATTCTTCACGGCGATCTACGCTGGATGTTTACACGCAGGCGATCTCGCCGGCAAAACACGCTGCACAGGCAGCGGTTCTCGCTCTCGTGTTCACTGCAGAGACGAACGTCACGGCCTAGCGTAAACGCGGCCAGTTAGTGTGGCACCTGCGCAGTGAAAACGACTCTAATCGACGAAAAGAGGTGCAAAAAGGGTGCAAAAACGTGTCCTTTTGCACCCTCGTTGGTTGCAGCGAAATTAGTGCAACTCTTTTGGAATGAATGGCGGGGACGACGAGACTCGAACTCGCGACCTCTGCCGTGACAGTACACTGTTATTTGGTAACTGATTGAAACTACGCGGCACGGATGGCTACCAAAACCGCGCTTTGGAACCCCAAGTAACAATTATTGGACCATGAATGGACCAAGAAATGGACTCTGCCGTCGAGCGGCAGAAGGCGTTAGCGTGCCAGCAAGAGGTAAATGACAGCTAGCAGCATCACCATGAGAGCATCGACAAAGAACCAGCCATATCCCAAGACGAAAATGTGACTGAGAATTACGGCAGTCATCCACACAACACTCAATCCCGCTCCCAATCTGGCTGTCTTCGGGATCAGGAGCAGAACCGCGACGATGGTCTCGAACACCCCTGACCCTAGCCGGAACACCGGCTGCGATACCAACCCGTGGACCGCTTGCGACATCTGCATGAACAGGTTCACCGAACCTGGCACCGCTGCAAACTTGAGAAAGATGGCGGCATACAGAAGGTTCAGCGACACCAACAGGCGAATTACCAGGAGTGCGAGTCTTTTGCCCCTAAAATCTTGCTCCCTTGACCAACTCGAACCGCCCAATGCTTCGCGAATGGTAGTACTCATTTCTGCGTCCTCATGAACTGACCTATAAGCGCCGCAATTTCATCCGCCGCCGTGTCCAACGCGAAATGCCCTCCATCTACAATATGCACTTCCGCCTGCGTCACGTCGCGGCGATACGCTTCCGGCTCCGACGGATCAAACGAAGCCTCATATTTGCCCCAAATCACCAGCAGCCGCGGCTGTTTCTGCTGCATCCACGCTTGCCATTTCGGATAATTTTCCACGTTCGTGCGATAGTCGTAGAAAAGGTCGCTTTGAATTTCCGCTTGGCCCGGCTGGTTTAGAAAATAATATTCATCGGTCCACAAATCGGGGTCATGGCGTTCCACATTCGGATCGTCCCCCACATGGCGGCTGCGCGCCGTCGCCAGCGACAGCAGATTCACGCGCAACGCTTCTTCGTTGGCGGCGCGGTCAGCCCAAAACGCTCGCCGCGTTTTCCAATTCGCACCAAGTCCCGAGTTGTGTGCGACCGCATCCTGCACAATTAGCGACTCGACCCGCTCTGGATTCTGCAGCATCATCCGGAAACCCACGGGCCCTCCGTAATCCTGCATGTACAGCGAGTACTTCGAGAGCCCGACCGCCACCGTGAAATGATTCATCACTTCGGCGATGTGATCGAACGTGTAAGCGAATTTTTTCCGATCTGGCCAGTCACTGTGTCCGAAGCCGGGATAATCGGGCGCGATAAGGTGATAGCGATCGGAAAGTCGAGAGAATAGCGGCTCGAACATCCGGGAGGAGGAAGGCAGTCCGTGCAACAACAAAAGCGTCGGCGCGTCTTTTGGCCCGGCCTCTCTGTAAAAGATGGAGAGTCCATCTACCTGTATTGTGCGATAAAACGTCAGCTGTTTCACGGGACGTTCCTTTCCCTGGCCCTGGGCCAACGATTGCAATGGTGCGAGCACTACAAGAAAGAGGAGCAGCAACACACGGCAGACATGAATGGTGGCCCTCATTATTCCTCCTGATCTCTATGTTCCGGAGTCCCTATTTCGCGGATCGTCCTTCTGGTCCACATAATTAAGGCCCAGCGGACCAATGGCATTCACCTGCGTGATGTATTCTCCCGACTTGGCCCAGTGAAAGTGGGCGGTATCGCCCGGGAGAACGATCACAGCGCCGGGCGGATACGCCTCCAACTTGCCAGCATCGAACTGATCGCCCAGCCCGATGTAGAAGACACCGGAAATGACGGTGTATGTCCGGTCCTCGGGGTGCTTGTGTGGCATCAACTTCACGCCGCGAGGCACCTTGACCCTGATCACGTAGGGGCCTTCCTGTGATGGCTGACCTACAAGAACGGCCAGACGCACGGAAGATGGAAACGCCGCAAAAGGCTTCCAATCGATATCTTCCGGCATGATCGCCTGGAAGACAGCCTGACCGGGTTGATGCTGTCTTACTCTCTGATCCGCTGCTTCGGTGTTGATTGTTACTTGCGTGTGTGACGTAGAAACCTTCTTTCTTGAACTCAAACTCCAAAAGCAACTCGCGCGAATCGCGTTACGAAGGAAGGAGCGACGATTCATAGGATCTGTAACTTCGGGCGCAAGTCACTTTGCGCCGGCTGAGCCTTGCTGGGAAGGGAGGCTGTACCAATGAAGGCGGCAGCCAGTTTGAGCATCTCTCGACGATTCACGGTTCTTGCTGAGCTTTTTTTGGACACGAAATTATCTCGTTTCGTAACAGTCATAAATTTCTATTTCTCCTTGCCAAGCTCGCGAGCGCTTCTGCTGTGGTTTGCGCTCCACTGAACGATGGGCCCCGCGATTTCAGAAACCTCTTCAACTAATGAGGTCAAGAAAGCCAATACGTCTGTGCAAGTAGAAAGACTGGCACTTTGCCCAGCCCACAGGGGCAGAAGATCCGATCGGCCCGCCGCCTCGGCCGGGATCGCAAGGTTTCTGACGAGGCTTCGTTGCAATGGATACGGTAGAATCTCCGTTCCTTCTCGGTTCAACTCCTCAAGCAAACGGTTGTGGATTCCCCGCGCGAGTCTTCCGGTGAAACCCTTTGTTAGTGCGGTGTGCCCGGCTTTTTTCCCTCGTAAAGCATGGCGATGAAGGAGGCTGGCGCCGGACTCCTCGCATGCCAGGAATGCCGTCCCCATTTGCACGGCCTCTGCACCAAGAGCCAGGGCAGCGATTAGGCCACGCGCATCTGCAATACCTCCGGCAGCAACAACTGGCACATCCACAGCGCCGGCAATCTGCGGAACGAGCGACAACGTGCCAGTGAGTGAATCCTCTGCACTTCGCAGGAATGAACCGCGATGCCCGCCGGCTTCGAAGCCGGAAGCGACGATGGCGTCTACGCCGGATTCTCGAAGTGCTGCACCCTCTTCGGGTGTGGTGGCCGTACCAATCGTGACGATGCTTTTGGCCCGGCACTCCTCTAAGACTTCTCTTGGCGGAATTCCAAAGATGAAGCTGAACACTGGTACCCTCGCGTCTAGCAACACGCGAGCCTGATCTTCAAATCGAGTCGGCGAATACGGTTTGAACGTTGGGCGAGGCGCTCCCAAGGCGGCGAGATGGGTGCCAAGAGCCGCAAGGCTTCGGTTGAATGCGTTTTCATCAGATGTTCGAGCACCTTCGTCTTCGATCGATACCCACAAGTTCATTGCGAACGGTTTCGATGTCAGGGACCGAATCTCTGCGATTGCCTCTTTGATCGCTTCCGGCGCCAAGCCGTGCGCACCGAACGATCCGAGTCCGCCAAAGTTGGACACTGCGGCCGTCAATCTTTGTGATGACAATCCGCCAAGCGGACCTTGAATGATCGGATACTCGATTCCGAGCTTGGCGGTGAGCCGATTCTGGTTCCAGGAAGCAGGCATGATCACCCCTTGCAATGAATACGTTGCACCGAAAGTCTACCTAGTGCCGATAATCCCTGGTTTTGATTTGACCGCTTATACCGACTCACTTCTTCTTCCCGTTGAGCGCTGGTATAAGAAGCTTCAGAAGCGCTTCATCCGAGAACGGATTCTGACCTGAGATCACCTCGCGATCTTGAAGGACGTAGCTCTTCCATGGAGCGACAACACTTACGTCACCGCCCGCCGTACGCAAGGCGAAGTCAGGGTAGAAGAGCACCTTACCCCCAATCTCTATCGGCTCGCGCTGCTGCTCTTCCGCCGTCGAAAAGATGGTCAGCTTATATCCAGAATATATCCAACCTTGAGCCTTTGCCCGCGCTCCAGCGGCATCGCCCGCCTTCAGCGCGCCGACCACTTCCGACGCATTCGGAAGAGCCGCGAGAAGTGAAATCGGGCCATGGCAGAGCACTGCCGTAGGCTTGGACGTTTTATGAAAGTGTCTCAGCACGGTGCCAGCGTCGGGATCATCGAGAAGATCGATCATCGGGCCGTGGCCGCCGGGGACGAAAACAGCGTCATATTGATCCAGGCCCGATGCAATGACATCCGAGATACGAACTGGATTTTTGAGCCCAGTCAGGCCGTCGCGGAAGCTTAGATAGTCCTGAAGCTTAGCCTCATCCCCACCGAAGAACATTGCCGTAGCTGAATTGACATCCAATTGCGGCGTGTTGCCTTTCGGGTTGGCGAAAGTGATTTCGTAGCCTTCCTTCATTAAGGCGCGAACCGGAACCGTCAGTTCGTTGAGATAGTAGCCAGCGCCGGCATAAACCTTGCCATCCTGCAATGGCAAGCCGTGACCGCTCGAGACTAGTACCAAGACTTTTCCTTTTGTTTTCATTTTATTCTCCTTTTGAAATCGATTTTGTCTTCCTGAGATCGAAGCTAGTTCATCGACACCGAACGGTCATTGAATACCCGGGTGAGTTCTCGGAAAGGCCGCGGTGCACCGGACCTGCGCGAGCAAATCCATAAGATCCGAGATCGGTCGAGCATCGAGTTGCTGCACAACCTGGATGAGCGTGTTCCGAAGGTCTTCATCGGCGAAAGCCTCACTCAACCAGTGGAACTTCTCGACAGTACGGTCCCACGACATGGGATTGTTCAGCCCTCCCTCGTAGCCATGCTGTTCCTTCAGAAAGACACGCTCGCCTTTGGTGCCGATCGCAACAGCGGCACTAAGCTCTTGTGGATAGCGAGCGCTGAAACGCTCATCGGGATGAACTTCCACGCGCGCGAGCAGCGCCTGAGCATCGGGTGCCTGAATTCGCACCTCTTCCAATTGAGCCGGCCCTACTTGACCGTCCAGCAGCGCAGCAGCGACAAGATATTTGAGGTTGTAGTCACCCTGCTCTTTGATCTCTGGATGGTCCTTCGGACCGAAGCTCCCGCCTCCGGCGAACTCGAACGCCGGTCTGAAAACATTGCAGTGAACATTCTCAATCTCGTTAGCGGCAAGGCCGTGACGACGCTTCAGATCCAGGACAGCTTCCAGTACCGGCTGGCCGTGAATGAGCGAGCAGTATTTCTTCATGATCGTCTGTTTCACGATTTCTAGCGAGGCGTCCTCCCAATCAACTGGGATCGACTGGTCGAACATTTGCTCCAGACCGTATGGCCCTTCGAAGAGCCCTTTTGGACCCGTGAACCCGCGCTTAGCCAGAGAAGCGGCGTAAACAGCGCGCATCCCTGTGATCCCGGGTGAGAAGCCCTTCCATTGCGATACCGGTTCGGCGTGCACGCAAGTGAGTGAGATGTTGTCGACGGTCGCAATCGCAATCGCATTCGCGAGTTCATCAACGGAGAGTCCGAAAAGTCGGCCAGCACCCGCCGAGGCGGAGATCGCAAGTTGAATGGCATGGTTGAAGCCCTTCGCCATTACGGGAACTCGGGCTGTGAATCTGCATTGGATTTCATAGGCCGCTGCGAGTGCGAGCATAAATTCCTCGCCAGACGCGCCGACATATTCGGCTGCTGCAAGAATGGTCCCGAAGTTGTCGCTAGGATGGCAAAGGCCTCCTTGTGCCATGTAGCTATCAAGAAGGTCCACATAACGCACAAGGGCGGAGTTGAAGAGTGCTGCCTGATCGGGCGAGGTCTTGCCGCCGCCAATCAACGTGCAACGACCCGGGGCTCGATATTCTTCGATCTGGTCGCGTAGCGTTTGGAGCGACGTAGCGGTGACAGCGGCGATAGCGCATCCTATACTGTCCAGAATGTTGCGCTTGAAAAGCTGCCGATTCTCGATCGTCAAGTGCTCCGAGCGAACTGCAGCTGCGAAAGTGCCGATCCGTTCAACGGCCGGCCGTGTTTCTATCGACTGCTTGAGCGCCGTTCTCATCTATCTTTTCCCAATGAATCTAGGTCGCTGTTACTGAGAGTTATTAAAGGGACCCACCATCGATTAACTCCACATCGTAAGAACGACGCGGAACTGTGCCTTGCCGCTCAGCATGCGTTCATAACCCTCTGCTGCTTTTTCGAGTGGATAAGTCTCAATCATTGGGCGCACGCCCGTCAGCTCAGCGAAGCGCAGAGTGTCATCCTCATCCGCTGTCGTACCTGAAGCCCAGCCTTGAATGGAACGGCTGCCAACGATGAGTTGTATAGGTGTTATCTCGAGAGAATCGAAAGCCGCACCGATGACCATGAGCTTCCCATTCGGTCCAAGGCCGTCGAACAGTTCTGACATTGCCTTTGAACTCGGAGCCGTAGCAATCACCACGCGCGCGCCGCCGAGTTTTTGCAACGCCGTCGCCGCATTCGTCGATTTGCTATCGATGTAGAAGCTGGCTCCCAGCTTCTTAGCGAGCGGCTCATTCTCAGCCCCACGCCCGATCGCCGCGACCCGGTAGCCGAACTTTTTCGCAAATTGAATGCCCAAGTGACCGAGCCCCCCGATACCTTGGACGGCGACGAGGTCTCCAGGGAATGCGCCGCAGTGGCGCAGCGAATTGAACATAGTGATGCCGGCGCAGAGCAGCGGCGCCGCCTCCGCATCACTGAGACTTTCGGGTATAGCCACTACCGCCTCCACCGGAGCAACCATGTATTGCTGGTATCCGCCGTCGTAGCTGATCCCCGGAACTTTCCCGTTTTGACAGTTGCGGAAATCTCCTCGCTGGCACGCTCGGCAGGTCCCATCGTGTCCGCCATGCCAGCCCACGCCGACGCGCTGTCCTTTCTTCCAGTCCGTTACACGGTCACCTAGTTCGTCGACAACGCCGACAACTTCGTGCCCCGGGACGCGCGGATATTGAATCCCAGGCCAACTGCCATCTTTCGTGAATGCGTCACTGTGGCAGATGCCGCATGCCTGGACCTTGATGCGAATCTCTGCCGGGCCCGGTTTCGGAATCTCGCGCTCGGTGATCTCGAAATCTCCTCCCGGCTTCGGAACCTGCGCTACTTTCATTACTGCTGCCGCTGGTCTTGTAGTTGCCATGGTGTCTCCTTTGAATTCTTGACTCCGCGCTTAGACTGCGTGCCGCGCTGGAACTTTCCCGAGAAAGCTCAACAACTCGTCGTTCACTTCGTCTGCGTGTGTCCAGGTTATGCAGTGCGGCCCTTCCTTAACGACCACAAGGCGCGCTCCTTTAATCAGCTTGGCCGTTCGCGACCCAGCTGCAGTGATCGGGAGAATCCTGTCTGCATCCCCGTGCATGACGAGCGTTGGAACATCGACTGCGCTCAAGTCTTCTCGGAAATCCTCATGCCAAGTTGCGACGCAGGCGAGGCTGGCGGTGGCCGAGCAACCCGCTGCTAAGTTCCAACTTGCCTGCACGGCCTGTTCCGTAACGCGCTTATTCAAGAGCAGATCAGTGTTGTAGAAGTTCTTGAAAAACTCAGTGAAGAACGCGTACCGGTCCGCAGTGACGGCTTTCTCGATTCCCTCGAAAACGCTTTTGTCGATACCTTCCAAATTGCCGGGCGTCTTAAGGAGGAACGGCGGGATTCCGGAAATGATGACTGCGTTGTGGACGCCCTTGGATCCGTATTTTCCGAGGTAGCGCGCCACTTCTCCGCCTCCCATGGAAAACCCAACGAGCGAAAAATCATGCAGATCGAGATGCGTAATCAGTTTCCGCAGGTCCTCGGCAAAGGTGTCGTACTTGTAGCCCGTAGTCGGCTGGCTGGATTTGCCGAACCCTCTGCGGTCATATGTGATGACACGGTGCCCTGCACTCAAGAGGACCGGAACCTGTCTTTCCCACGAAGCGCCGCTCAGTGGATATCCGTGAATCAACACAACCGGCTGACCAGAGCCGTGGTCCTCGTAGTAGAGATCGATGTTGCTCGAATTTTCCTTACCGACCGTTACATATGACATTGCACTTGTCCTTTCTAAATGACTTGGTCGAGCCTAGCGATGCCAAGTTCCTTCAACCGCCGCTCGGCAGTGGCAAGACGAGCGCCATCCGCGGTTAACAATTTGTCTTTCGAATCCGTATTCATTGATCTATCTCCAGCGGTTTCGGTTTGATCGTCCACATTCTTTTTTTACAGGATCCCGTTGGGTGCTGGGCCGTTTATGAACGCTCAGCGTCCCATGAAATCTCCCAAGCGATTTTCTGCATCGCCGGGTTTGCAAAAGCCTCGCTCTAGCAGCGTTTTGATTCTCTGCTGCGTGGCCGGTCGTCCCATCGAAGCAACACAAGCATTCCAACCGGATTCGATTTCGATATCGGGCGGCAAGCTAGCGACGTTCACTAGGCGCTTGGTATCCATGATTGTCCGTTTGTCGAAGGAAGCGATTCGGGTAGCAAGCGCATCGACAAACCCGTCAAGATCGGCATCGGGCAACGAACGATTCACGTAGCCGTAGCGCTCGGCCAAGTCGCCTGGCAGGTCGGCCGCGCTCAGAACTACTTCGAGGGTGCGTCCTCTTCCCATGAGGCGCGATAGTCGCGCCATAGGGCCGCCACCAGGCACGAGACCAGCGCCAACTTCAAACTGCGACAAGATGGCTTTTTCGCGGCTTGCAAAACGCATGTCGCAGGCAAGGGCAAGCTCACTTCCCATTCCAGTCGCTCGCCCGCGAATCAACGCTATCGACACGACAGATGAACGACTCAGGCGCACCAGCATTTCGGGCCATGGATGCAAGCCTGTGGGTCCAGGAGGGAGATGCGCCATATCGTCAAGCTTGGCAAGAAAATCCAAATGAATCAGAAAGAAACCTTCAACAGCACTGTCAAAAACGACCACCTTAAGCCGCTCGTCAGTTTCAATTGCCGTGATGATCTCTCCGACTTGCGGAAGCATCTCCGGACCGAAGATGTTGAGCGGAGGGTGATCGAACGTCACTCGCCAACACTCGGGCGAGCGCTTGGCCAGACGTATCTCAGGAGTCTTTGTTACCGCGTAATTCTCATTTTTCATGTTCGCTGTCCCCTCGTTACTTGGTTTCATGTTTGATCGTTGCGGTCTTCATATCGCGTCTTTTCCGGTTGGCGCGGTGAGGACCCGGTCCAGCGAGCTTGACCGCACTATCGGGTCAAATCCTCTGAAGCCCAAGCCTACTGGGCCAGGAAATCGGTAACCAACCTGATGGTGGCCTGTGGATTCTCCTCCATGATCCAGTGCCCGGAGTTTGGCACGATGCCGCCCGTGACGTTGCTGGCGACGAATTGCATATGATCGGCCATGTTCTTTCCGAAAAACTTCTCGGCACCGATGGCAAGCACCGGCATCGTGATCTTGCCGTCCTTGGCGAGCAACGCCTTGTTGTCGGCGGCGTCCTGGCGGAGTGTCCCAAATTGCTCGAAGGCATCGTGCATCGCATGCGGCCGTGCGTACAGGGCAGCATAGTGCTGCCGCGTATCTTCATCGATCCTCTTGGGGTCTCCGGACAACTCGTTCCAGAAACGATCGAGGTAGATGCGCTCCCGGCCCTGCACCAAGCGCTCCTCGTCAGCACCCCGGAAATCGAAGTGCCACAGCATCGGGCTGCGAACGATGTTGTCCCAATCGCCTATTCCGGGCAGCGGTGCATCGATCACCACCCAGCGCGTGACCCGGTCAGGATATTGGGCAGCCAGCGCATAGCCGACCATATTGCCGATGTCGTGTGTGACCAGGTCTACCTTCTGGACATTGAGTGCATCCATGACGCCGGCAATGTCCACCGCCTGGTTTTTCTTGGTGTAGCCGGTATCCGGGTGATCGGACATACCCATGCCGCGCAGGTCGGGGACGATCACTGTATGGTCCTTGGCCAGAACAATTGCCAAGGGGGCCCACATATCACCCGTAAAGCCGAAGCCATGCAACAGCACGACGGCCGGACCCTTGCCGCCGACTCGGACGTAGAGGCTGGTGCCGTTCGTCGGAATCATCTGCGTGTGAAAGCTGGCCGGAAACGGCGTGATTTCCGCCACGAGGGGCGCTGACAGAAAGATCCCGAAAAGGATAGTGGCGACATACCTGAACATATGAACTCCCCGCTTTCTTAGTTAGTGACTTCGAACGTCACCTCAAGGATTACCGGCACGCCCAAAGGCAAGCTGGCTACTCCGATGACTGACCGCACCGATGTCTTGCCTTCTCCAAATACATCCCGGAGAAGCTCCGATGCCGCGTCCGCGACGATGGGCTGGTTGTAAAAATCTCCAGAAGTGGCCAGGTAGACTCCTACACGAATGACCTTGCTCACACGATCCAGGGACCCAAGATGTTCCTTCGCTGCAGATAGAGCATTCAGCGTCGCGGTTCGCAGAGCATCGCGACCAGCATCTGCATCGAGTTCCTTGCCCAGGCGCCCAATGTATTGAGGCTTGCCATCCTTAATCGGCAGCGTTCCACTGAGAAAGAGTAGGTTGCCTGATTGGACTGCCTCGACGTATGCGCCAAGCGGGTGGGGAGCATTCGGGAGCACAATCCCGAGGTCCTGCAGCCGGCGCTCCGCGCGAACCGGCTGCGATCCCTTCGGGCTTACCATTTGCCGTTGTGCGCACCGCCGTCCACGTGCAGCACCTCCCCAGTGATCTGGCGTGATTCGGTGAGATACACCACCGCGCTTGCGATGTCCTCTGCGGCGGAGATCGTGCTCATCGGCGACAACGTCTTCAGGAAATCTTTCGGGTTGTTCTTATGAAGAGGAGTGTCAACAACTCCGGGCGCGACCGCATTGAAGCGGATGTGTTCCTTCGAATACTCCGAGGCCAGGCTGCGTGTCATGGCCTCGAGACCACCCTTCGTGATCATCGGCAAGGACACCGGCAAACCGCCAATGGGGTTTTCAACCAGCGATGACGTGATGGCCACGACACTTCCACCTGACTTCTGGGCGAGCATCTGCTTGACCGCGAGCTGGGTGATGTGGATGTAGCCTTCGAGATTCGTTGAGGCAAGTGCGCGAAAATCTTCAATGGTGTAATCAGTGAAGGGCTTCGCCATGAAGATGCCGGCGTTGTTGACAAGAGTGTTAATCGAGCCAAACTTCTCAACTGCAGTCTCTACCACCTTCTGTGCGGTGGCAGCATGGCCGATGTCTCCATCTACGAGCGCGAGGTTTGGCGATGATTTGAGACCCGCTTGGGTAATCTTTCGTGAAGTTGCGACGACGGAATATCCGCGATCCAAGAATGCTTGAACAACAGCAGCTCCGATACCTTGTGAGCCACCCGTTACGATGACTGTTCCTTTGGTTGCCATGATTCCTCCTTTTTAAATCAATGATGCGGTACCGACATCTCATACCTAAATTCCGTCGTAGCGGGAGTATCCCCGTTCGGCCCAATAATCTCGTGGCTCTTCCGCGACATACGTAATCCGGGTAATGGCCTTCACATTCTTCAAACCAAGTTTCACGGGCACCAACAGACGGAGGGGCGCGCCATGATCCACGGTGAGGGGCTGGCCGTTGAAGTGTGTGGCGAGCAGCGTCTGTGGATGCCGGGCCGTCGCCAGGTCGAGCGACATAAAATAAGGGTCAGGATTCCCGGAGGCATCGAGATTGACCGAAGATTCCACACGCGCCCATTTCGCTTGCGACATCGGTGGATAGGCGCGAATCAGATCATCGAATCTGAGACCAGCCCACCACGCCACCGCACTCCAGCCTTCCACACAGACCAGCCGCGTAATCTGCTCCTGCACCGAAAATCGACTCGTGAGATTTCGAATATCAAGGGAAATGCCTAGGCCAGAGGCGAGCCCATCCAGAGTCAGATTCCATCCCGAAATATAGCCAGGATCGGGAGTAGCTCCGTTGTAGTTGTTTTTGAGCGGAGTAATCTGCGATGTGGTGTAGGTGGGCACTCTACGATTTCCCGAGTAAAGTGCTTCCGCCACGTCATCATCGATACGCAGTGCTTTGTTCAGAAACCACTCCGTGCCAGGGGAGTCCATATTTCGACGCATACCCAGGCGGCCGAGCGTATCTTGCGGCAAAAGAAATGCACCTCCTGCTAGCGCTGCCAGCGCGCCCGTCCCAAACAGCAGAAAGTCGCGCCGGCTCCGATAACGCAGGACTCGGGGAGCCATCTCGATTGCTGGGAGAGGTCGTTCTCCAAAAAAGCTTTGCGGCCTTTTCGTGGAGACAGATTTCGCAGCTACACGCGGATTCGCTTCATCAGTTCCCGGTTTGTGATCCCCTAATGACGAAGGAGAACCATCTGCATCCCCTCGTTGTTCTACCGCTGCAGCGGCCTTGGGTTTCTCGATCGCTATGGGGGCCGAAGGAGTCGCACCTTCAGGGCCAGCCTTCGGTGACTCCGGCGTTTCTCGTTTCGGTTCTACTCCTGTCGAAGGTTTATCTTTCGGTTGAAATGAGTCGTCGCCATTTTCCTTATCCTTCATGTGCGATCACCTGCCGCGGCTCTACGCGTGTTGGCAGGCGAGTTGACCAGCCCACGATCATGCTGCGCAAAGTGTCCCATCCGTCGGCGAGAACCAGAATCAGGTGCGGGACAAGGAAGAGGACGTAAATCCACATTAGCCAGAAATGCCAGACACGCGCCGCGTTATACCCTCCAAAGATCGCAGCCAGCCAATGAAGCTGCATAGGCTTATGAATCGCCCAGCCAGTCGCGACTGAAAGGCAGCCCGCAAGTGGAACGGAAAAGTATGCTGCGCGCTGGAGAGCGTTGTATTTCGTGTTGAAAATGGGATGAAGCCAGTTTCTCCGTGTCAATTTGGCGAAGGGAAATCCGATGTAGTACCGAAACATTTTTAGCGCATCAATTACATCGGTCCGGCGAGGCAGCAACGACCGCCATCCTCCTCCCAAAACCAGTCCTGCGAGGTACACCATGCCATTCAGCATGAATGAGTACGCGCAGAACCAATGTAGTCGCAGAGCCAGCGCCAACACGCCCGGCCCAAGGCTCATGTGGTTGTAAATCCAGTTGGGTGGATCGCTGTAGTGATGCTGTCCCGGCACATGAGCGCAGATCCAGATTCCAATATCCGCGGCCACATCGAAATTCCCTGTAGTCGGATCCGGCTTGTGTTGATAGACAGGCGAAGCCCAGTAAATCGAGACGCCGGTCAGAATAAGACCGAGAAGAATTGGCACATTCAGCCAATGACTCCAGCGAACCAAGAAATGGTGTTTCCTGACGACGAGCACGCCCGTCTGTTCCGGAGGCGTGCTCGTAGAGTTCGGTTCACAATCAGGAGGGGTTGAATGGATCATTGCTCAGGACTCTTACTGCTTGGTATCGCTCGACGCCGCTGGAATGAACTGGAAAATCTTGTCCGTCACAAGTGTTCCGTCCGCGAGCTTCTGAGTAGTCGCGTAGACAACGTCGCCCGGGCTAAAAGTGACCTTTTGGGGTGCGACTTCTGTGACCGGGACATTGGGCGGCACGGAGATCGTTTGAGAGCCGTCCTGGTAATTAACTACGAGCGTGGTGCCGCCGCTCTTCTGGACGGTTCCGTTCGTCATGCGTGAGTGCGATCCGGCAGGGCGAGAGACTGTGCCGTTGGTCATTCTGCTGTGGGAGGTTGCACCTGGGGGGTCGGTGAGCACACTCCCTTCCGCAGCTCCTCTCAGTTCTGCGGGAAATATGAAAATCTGCTTCGCTACTTGCTTCCCGTCCGCCCCCTCAGTCGACGCAACACCGAGATAAGGCGCCGTCGCGACATGACTCAAATCGGAGGGTATCTGTTTATAGGTGGTGAGGGGCTGCTTCACAATCACATGGACCACGCCCGAAGGCGTCTGAACATCAAGCGACTTACCATCGAATGACTGGAGCTTTCCGATGACACCGTCAATCGGAGGGGCCGCTTGCTGCGCCTCTGTCACGCCCACGACGAGCGTACAAGCGAGAAGGGTCAACCCGAGGCGCAGCATCACGCCTTGGAGCGTTGAGTTCCTCTCCAGGGGCGCGAAATCAGTTCGGTACGTTTGTGAGATTTTCATTTTTCTTTCCTCAATGATCATTTTTTTGCCTTAATTGTTGTTTCTTCGTGGAACCTCGCACTCAGCCTTTCAAGGGGGTGCTTACAAGGATCTCCACTTTTTCCACCTGCGGAGAAATCGCAAATAATTCGCTGGCCCGCGCTCCCAATGCCTTCGCGATCTCGCCAGTCAAGTGGGCATTGCGGCCCGCCTCATTGGCAAAGGTGTCGAAGATGCCAAACTTCCGCGGTCCGAGCCTGAACGCATACCATTTCAAGGTCCCTTTTTCATCCAGCGCGAGTGGCTGGGCTGACCTTAGAAATGCCTCGGCAGCGGCCTCTTTTCCTGTGCGCGCTTCGAGCGTGACTAACAATCCGATTGCTTCCATTGCCGTTCACTCCTGTGATTAATCCGATCGCTTGGCCGAGCGCTGCTCGCAACTGTGAGTAAACCGCAGATCGGAACCGGACTTGTGCGGATTTCTGCTGGGAATGGTCGAAATCTTGCTAAATTCGTGCTCCAGTTTGGCATGGGGAAATCGACGACGAGAATTTGACTGAGCTACGAAGTGGCCGAGTCAGAATTGCTGGCGGAGGACAGAGTGCTGAGCCGGGTGCAAGAAGCTAAGGAGCGAGGAGTCATGAGTTACAAATTCCGTACAGAGCTAGAGCTTAACAAGGGAGTGAACGCAAGCTGTGAGGCTGAAGTTTTGGCTGCTAATCACTAATTACCAGGAGTGCCGTATCTTCGGAATGGGTTTCCGACGCGCCAGTTGCTTTGGAGCCGACCAGTTCCTGGCGATACTCGGTCGGGCTGACTCCCCAGACGGCACGAAAGGCCTGTGCAAAGTGCTGCTGGGTCTTGAAGCCACAGGCGAGGGCCACGTCCAATACTCGCACATCGCGAGCTCGCAACATCGCTTTAGCACGCTCAATCCTTTGGCGAAAAACAAATTGATGGGGGGTCTGGCCCGTTGACTTGCGAAACATCCGCGCGAAATGGGCCGTGCTCAATCCTACCGATTGCGCCATTTCATCGAGACTCAAATCGTCATCCAACTTCGCATCAACCAACTCTCTAATCGTTCGTAACCGCGCTGGGCCTAGTCCGCCGCGGGATATCTGCACGAGGCGGTGTCTTACTGCACGATCCTTCACTAGCGCTACGGCCATCGCCTGTTCGACAGAATCGAGAAACAGTCGCCCGCTCGGAAACCCAGCAACCATCTCCGTATGAGCCGCCGCAACCAGCGCCCTCAGGCGGGCGTCTGCGAACTTGCGCGAAGGTTGCAGTTCAACCTCGCCGTAAGCTCCGTCAGAGCTGGCCATCAGTGCCGCATCGGAAATACCGAGTTGCAGATGCGGCGTGGCCATGAGTCCAACCCACTCTCCCACATGACGGTCGCACAGTGCTAAATCGCCCCCCGCGTAATCAAACTTTTCCAGCGCGGCACGTTTCGAGCCCCACTCAATTGACCCGCGCCCCAGCATCATCGCGAAAGCCTGGTCATGTCTCACCCAATGGCGCGGCTCTGTGACAGATTCAGGTTGAAAGAGCTCAACTTTCATTCTTTTTGCTCCATGCCGTCGTATTGTGGATATGGCAGGGCTCTCGAGCCGCTGTTCAAGACCTTCTCATTCGATGTATCTCTGTGGCAGGGCGATACATGTATCTCGACATGAAGGTAAGGCTTTCAAACAAGTTCTGGGCACACCACTTGGTGGATACCGTCGCAATATGGCTGAAGTGCAACAGCACACCACCTTTCCAAATGGACAGTTGGCAAACAGGAAGTTATCACGCCTTGCCCGTGAAGGGAATTAACGTTGCCCCCGCAAAGCAATTCACTCGGGCCTCGCCTAGAGAACCTAATTCTATGCCTCATTGAGTAAGAATTCCTCCCGCGTCGCAACTGCGACGCGGGAGGCAGCAATGCAACAGGGGAGCCTAATTAGGAGTGCTCGTAAGCGGGGCCCGGATGTGTGGCAGTTCCGTTGGGCGGACAGGGGACCGTACGGAAAGCGCATCTATCGCAAGCGGGTGATCGGAACAGCTTGCCAATATGCCGACGCGGACTCTGCCCGCAGAGCAGTGACGGGACTATTAAGAGAAATCAATGCGAATGTTTTTCAGCGATGCCAACTCCCGATGACTGGAACTTGTCGATGGGCGACAAGGGACATTATCTGATGTGTGCCTGACGCGTAAGCTTCAGAAACGTTGAGGGAATCACGGCTGTTGTTTACTCTTCTTCTTGCGAATGGGCTTGGGCAGTACTACGTCTTCAATCCGCTCCAACATTTGTGGGAACTTCGGGTCTGAATTGAACCGAACCCTGTAACCGTTTCCTCTGTGGAGCTCAAGGCTTAACGCAGGGTCCGCGTAGGCGAAGAACTTTCCGCTGTACTCCAGTGTGGATTCGTCAAAGCGGTGGAAACTAACCTTCTCTTCCCGGCCACGGTACGGCTTTTTCCGGTAGGGTCTGATGACCGCTGTTTGTCCCGCCGCCGGGAACCGCACAGCAGCTGCACCACCCGGCACCAGCGAGCGCGAATAGCTTCCGGGCCTGTATCCAAAATCTTTTCCCAAGCCACCGCGTTGCGCGGCAGCCTTCGCTGCCTTATCGACGATTTTCCCCAGTGGCGTCTTCTTGCCTTTCTGCCAATGAAGCTGAACCCTAAGCCCAACCTTAGATAGTTTGCCGATGCATTTTAGAATGTCATCCCACAGGTCTTCGTTTGCAATCGGTTCGCCTGCCTGATTACGCCAGCCCCCTTTTTTCCAGTACGGTGCTCGGGTGTGATTTTCAGCAAGATACTGCGAATCGGTCACAACGCAGACGCACGTGACCCCTTCCCACGGCTCGTTCTCAACCACCCAACGCAAGCCTCTCAAACAACCCATCAACTCCATACGATTGTTGCTACTTTCCTCACAGCCGAAATCAACGATTTGAAGCGCTGTCGATCCCAGGTGGTCAGGAAACACAACCCACGCAGCACACCCAGAGATGCGGTTCTGCTCCATGTAACAAGAGCCATCGGGGTGAATTTGCAATGCTCGCGGGTCAAGCATGAAAGCATCGACCGTTTAAACATCGCATAAGCTTGCGTCTGGCGCATCCCGGACGATCACGAAAACAAGTTCTTGATCTTCTCCCAGAGACTTTCCTTCGGTTTCGTTCTTGCCAACGACGAGACATTTAGCGTTTCCGACGCGGCGGCAGGGAGCTGCTCTCACCGTAATATTTCTCCTTCGCCCTCGCTTCCTGCACGCGGCCCCGTGCAATCTGCTTCTTGGTCCACTTCTGTGCCCAGACGACCTTGTTCTTCGTAATGAAGTAGTGTGACTGGCAAGGCAGGCTCCAGCTTCCTATCGAGGGGTTAAGCGAAATAGTCTTACCGTCGAAAGTCAGTTGCCAGCCCGTCGGTGAGAGGGGTGTTACAACTTCCCGACCGCACCCGCAGTAGCATTTGTGCACGGCGGTGCAGTAGGTAATCGAGATATAGAGCGTCCGCTCCTTGAGTTCGTCCGGAATGAACTCGACGAACTCATAAGCGAGCACAATTTCAGGCTTCATGCAAATCCTCAGATATGAGTTGGTTCGATCTTATCGTATATGCGCAGTAATGTTCTTTGGTAACGTCGTCAAAATATCCGCAGAGCTTCTTCCATTTGATGACGGCCAGAGCCGCATTCAAAGCGTTCAGTTCCGAAATGTGGATATTCTGGGAATACTCGTTGGCTGCTTCGCCGTCGGAAAATGCAATGCGGGTACTGACGTGGTCACGCTTATTTGCAGTGCTGGTCGTAACCGTTACGATTCCTCCGAGCGTATTGCCTTCCCCGAGCTGGATTCCCATCCCTACGTCGATGAACGGTATACCCCATTCCTGCAGCCGCTCCACCATTAGTCGCTTAGCCGTGCCCTTGTCGATGCAAACGAAGACGAAGCTCATTTCCCTCAGTTGCTCGATAGTGGGTTCGTCGATGAAGTAGTTGTGAGGAATAATCCTTTTCCGCATTCTCGAGTAAATCCCCGTGAGGTAGTCGACTTTCATCTGCTTTCTGTTCAGGTCAACGAGTGACGGCGCGCCGGGGCATCTAAATGCATTGTGGTTCAGGAAAACATCGTGGTCAAAAAGGTGAATTTCTGCCACAGGCGTCTTGGCAACGAAGTCAAGCACGTAGCTGCCTGTTGCGCCGGTGCCTACGATCGCAATTTTTCGGCCTTCCAGTTTGCGATTGGCCTCTACTATGCCCGCCTTGGTGGCTGCAGTATCCAGGTAGTTGAAAACCGAGTCGTCCTCCTCATCAGGCACCACAATCGGGCGAGTATAGGGCGTGACGTCATGATCGATCGCCTGTGCAGGGCTGCAAATTATTGCGATGTACGTTTTAATCTTTTCGTAGTAATTCGAGTACTGGCCGGGCGTTGGTCCCGTTGTTGGCTTCCTAGAGATCTGGTGGTTGGGTATGAGCCCCTCGCCCAAGGCCTGGTTTGTGTTTGGGCTAACTCCGGGCAGCGGAGAGCCGTGTTCATCACAGGGGGGTTCACCGACAAAGAAGACGACGTGCGATTTCGGAGGAACTGTGTTCTCTCCGGCGAGGTCCAGCGCGGATGCAATAATCCCGCGCTTGATTTGCTTGGTGGCGTTCACATACGGAACGTCGCGGATGAGCAAGTAGTTCGACTTGCCGATGGAGATGTCCAACCCGTCGGCGCGTAGTTGGCTTAGGTCAGGGTTAAGACTGACCAGTCTCTGTGGCATCGAACTTCATCCCGTTTTGGATTGGAACGCTGTTGCCAGCAGTGAGGCTTCCACCCTGGTTGCCGTGACTCCAAGTGACTGTAAATAAAGCGTTTGGAGGAACCGGATTAAAGGCCAGTGCAACGATCTGCTCGAAAGTGACCGATGGTCCTGGCACCTTTTTTGGTCGTCCATTGACGATGATGTTGACCTCTTGATCGTGCGTAGGGCTCATATGCTCTCCTGTAAGCGACATAGGCCAAGTTTCCAGGCTGGCGTGATGATCGCCAGTCCAAACGGCGTGGCCTCTGCCAGCCTTATGCTCAAAACTAGCCCAACCCGGTTGGAAGGTTACTTAGCAGGACAAATTCGAATTTGACGCGGCGTACTTAGCCGACGCCGGGAAGGCACTCAGTAAGAGGCAGGGAAGGAATTCGGTGGATGTAACCTGTTTTCGTGGCGCACTAGTATGGTATTGAGGGTGGTGGCTATAGCCAATCAAGCTGGCCAGAAGCGATAAGCGGAGTAGCGAGTGGATACGGTTGCACCGAGATTACCAGATGATCTTGCAGCGGCCTCGGTTCCTCTGGAACTGGGCCCCGCAACAGTCGAGGCACTCCTGGAGGATCGAGGCACTCTAAAAGAGCTCCTCCGTTTCTGTCTCTGGAACTTGGGTCCCCGTGCTACTCCCGAGGATGCAGAGGACACCCTCCAAGATTTCTGCGCGAGAAATGGCCAGACAATCACGAACACCTACAAGCCCGGTCCTCAATCACTCAAAAGCTATTTTAGGCTCTGCCTTCAACGCTTTTGTTGGAAACGAGGCAAACAACTCCGACGGCACAGAAAACAGACTCGATTGATGATTAAGGATTTGAACACGATCGCCGCGCACGACGATCCGGGACCTCTTTCGAGACTACTAACAGATACCGATGGTCACGAGCGCGAGAAAAACGAGTGCCACCTCCGAGAAGCGATCGGCGAATTGTCATCTGATGCGCAGCGACTACTGAAGCTATTCTATGAAGAAAGACTTTCGATCCGGGAAATCGCAGAAAAACATCTACTCATATCTGAGTCGGCGGTAAAGGTCCGGCTTACTCGGATCAGGTCTAAGTTGAAGCCCCTTATCGCCGCCGCTCGGAAAGGAGAATCATGACACAACGCAAGGCTTCCTTGTCGACCGGGGCTCTAGTTGCCTTGCTCGCTGATATCCGCTCGGACCTATGGTCCACGACGGACAACCATCGATCACCACATCCTGACCCCGACAAATTACTTGAATATGCAACAAACAGCGCTCCTTCTCTTGTCGGCCAACAAGTGCAGGAGCACTTAACCGTTTGCCCGCACTGTTCCTCGCGCCTTGACGCCTTCAAAGCCGCCGCACAAGTCTGGGAAGGTTTGGACGGGGATGCTCGCATCGAGAGATTCCGAAGGCGCCTTCACCCGCCAGGCCAGCACGAACTTGCATTTCCTGTCGAGGATAAACCGAGCCTAATTCCGAAGGGCAATTCCGCCAAAGACCACGTGATCCAGCCCAGAACAGACCGGAGCATCCGTGAATGGATTACTCGCCAAATCCTCCGTGACGCAGAAGCAATCGAGACCGACTGCGATTACGTCTTGCCGAACGGTCTGCATTCCGATACCCACATCAATTTGGGTCGCATTTGTCGAAGTGAGAGTACATTAGCACCTATTGTTCGCGTTCTCGATGAAATGCTGACGGGACGAAACTTCGATACGCTCGTATCAACTAGTTGGGCACTCGCCACGATTGCTCGAAGGTTAGTGATGCGTCGCTCGGCGCTGCCGTCGCGAGGTATCAGACACGTAACGGTCGAAGGGTATGATCCGCCAAGCATTCTGGAGGCAGTTCCTTCGGGTGCCAACGTCATATTGCTTGTTGACGTGGTCGTCACAGGCAGCCAAATCGCTAGCGTCACTGAAGAACTGAAGAGACAGAACGCGGCTTCAGTGAAGGCTATAGCGATCGTTGATGCAGACTACTCCGGAGAACGCGTGTCTGGGCCGTTTGAGGCTCTCTGCCATGTTCCCATAAACATTGCCGCCCCAAGTCAATCTTCGCGCTGGAGCGACCGGCCGCAAGCGCAATTCAATCCCGTTGCCGGCCGAATGACAGTGAAAAAGCTCAAACCCAGAAGTCCAACAGAGTTTCTAGAACAGGATTCAGCGGCGCGGCAGTTCTGGAAATTCGTTGATAAGGCGGGCGCATTTGAACACCATCGCATTGTTGGTAGCAGGCACTACCTAGGTTTCATAGATACAGTTCGTCTCCTGAGACACAGGGCCATAGGTCCAACGATTATCGAAGACTTGTGCAGAAAGATATTTGAACGTAGCGGGATTCCCGACACGGTACTCGTTCCCGCGAGAGCCAAGGGCTTAGTGCTCGGCAAGTGTCTCGTCGAAGGCTTTGAACGGTATCTCGGGAAACGTGGCGTCCGTCTTGCGACCGTCCGACAAAAGTCAGGACATTTCACAATTAAAGGAGCACCAGATTTGTCGGGACAGCGGGTGCTTGTCGCGGATACCGCGGCTGGACACGGGGATACGCTCGACGAACTTGCGCTGCTTTCATCGTCAGGTGCCGCTTCGATCGCGGGCGCCGTTTTATTAAGTAGATTAAGCGAAGCGTGCGAGGAGGCCTTTGATCAGCGGCTCACGGCGGGCTTTACAAAGCTATATTCGATGCCAGTTCGGCCTCTCACAGTAAGAGACAAAGCACGGATCACTTGCTCAGTCTGTTTACGTCGCCAAGATCTAAAGAAAGCCGTTGGCGAGTTACCACCAGGAGCCGTTAAAGACGTAGCAAAGAAGTTGGCGGCCGCCGTACCTCGTTACCGGAGGCGAACGGAGAGTCCTCCCGGCGCTGAGCGTCAGCCACCTCAGCTATCTCTATACGCTCAAAGTCCTCTGGCAACCTACCGACCTAGCATCGCCAGTGGCATCGCTCTTCATGCACTGCATGCCGCAATGGGTGACGGTATGGCTCCCCTCAGCCTGCCGGAAATCGCTTCCCACGATATCTCTGCTCCGCGCCGCGCAGCTTTGGTAGCTGACTTACCAGCCGGAGTTCTCAAGTGGAGTGGACCGTCACTCGAGCACGAGCTTTGCGAATTCCTGAAAAGAGGGACTGACAGAGACGTCTGGCTTGCCGTGGTTGAACTCCTGTCACGGTCTGGGTCGACGGCTTGGACTGATTCCCTGGGGGATGCCATTGTCCACGCCCAAGCCCGCGGGAACTGGATGGACGAGCGCTTCTGGGCGCGTATGATCCTGATCGTTCATCGAATGGTCCGGAATAGTCCGGAAGTTTCTCAGCAGTTAAGGCGTCCCCTGGAGAGTCTTGTCGCAGCATGCTACAAGGAACTTCCTGCGCGCCGGGGTCTGAAAGCGATGATCGATTCTACTTATCAACGCAGCAGCCTGCTAGTGACATAAGAGAGCGTCAGTTTCAATGGCGCGGACGGATGATGCCAGGGTCGCGGTGAGCACCGCGCGTACGAAACAGTTTAGCCTATCGCTTGCTGCCTGACGGTGAGTTTTGGCCGAGAGGTCAGGGTAGGGAAGCGGATTGGACTTGAACCAACGACTCTCGGGTTATGAGAACGAACAACGAACACACGGCTCGTTGATTCTGTGCGACTTACCTCATCTTCAGGCAATTGGACTTCTTTCCCAAATCTTTCCCACATAGATTGGGACTGCTTCCGGTTCGAACGAGCCTGCCAAATGGTGTTAATGTTCAGGGCGTTATCGGCTGCACTTGATGACCTGGATTGCAAATCAGGAGGCTGCTCGCATGCGACGACTTCAGGTACTCCTCAATCCCAAAGAAGTGATGACCGTTCACCGTCGCATTTTGAGGAAGAAAAAGGTCGTCTACCTGTTGGTTGCAAAGAGCCCAGTAAAGTACAGGGGCGGAAGGTCTCGAATCGTCTACATCGGGACGACGCGAAAGGGAGTGGGCCGAATATCTGGGAGCGCCTCACATCATGCTGAGGAAATCATGGCGACGAGGGGACTCAAAGTTATCGACGTATTCGTTGTATCTTGCAGCCCCCGACCAGGCTTAAAGACTTGGGAATGGCTTGAGGATGCCTTACTCGCCCTATTTCGAGCTGAATATGAGCAGCTCCCGAAGTGCAACGCCCAAGGGAAGAAGCTGAAGTGGAATAAAAAGTTGGAGAAGATGTTCAAGCGCAAGGTAGTCGATCAAGTCTTGACGCACTTTGACCCGTCGAAATAATTGCCACGCGGCTCATTTGCGTAGGCTAGTCATTTTTTTAGGCTTCTTTACCGGTGACCCAGTAACAGCGACTTAGGCTTGAGTTTCAACCGCCTCCTTCAGTGCGTTTCGAGATTGGAGCTTAGCCCCAATTCCTGCAATGCCATTCGAGTCTCTTCAAATCTTTGCGAAGAAATTCCACCTTCGGGGCTTACCTCAATACTCAAAGTTAACTTCAGTCCGCGCGCGCCTGCGAACTTGGAGAGCACCTTAGTGTAGAAATTCATCCACTTCTGAGCTGGAATTTCACCAGTCCACCTAAGCCCCCCTGGTGTTGCTGGGGGCCCTGGTGTTAGCGGGGGTTTCGAGCCTGGCTTGACGACATCGAGCATCGCCGAGCCTTTGACCGCTCCACTGCTGGCCGTAACCGCAAAGCTTCCTTCGTCCTGCGCCGCCGTGAACACACCCTCCTTATCAATTGTGCCGCCTGTCGCCTTCCACTCAACGCCAGCAGTCGCAATATCCTGACCGTATTGATCGAGTCCTCTCACAACGTAAGCCTGTTTCTTGCCGGGCTGAATCTGCACACTACTTGGGGAAACAATCAGCGACATAAGTACCGGCGGCTTTTCCTTCTGCTTCTTGTAATTCTCAGCCGTCTCATGCGTCACGATGTACATGTCATCAGAGATCTCTACATCTTGCGCAGTGAGGCCGCCTCCATAGCGAAATGGCTCATAGTCACCCGAAGCAGATTTTCCGACGTAGGCGAGCACCTGCCCCTCGACGCCGCGCGCAATCGTGTCCTTAATCGACTCCGGATCGAGAAGCCTCGGGAATAACGGGGACGCGAAAAGTGCGTCACGCACTGCTTTTGTACTCCATTCCTTGAACGCGGGATTCCAGTTCCTGACCAACAAATTCGGACTGATACCCTTTTCGACTTCCCCATCTTTCCGCAATCGTTCGAGAATGAACGTAACCATCGAGTCCGCCGCGCTCGAATGAACAAGTCCGAGGTCCACTGTCCGGAGTTGGTTGTCTTTCCCCAGAAGCGCGATATTTTTATAAGTGCGCCACACACTTTCCTTGAGGTCTCGCTGTGCTTTCTTTACGTTTTCGGTTAGTTGGCGTTTCTGCGTTTCATCGAGATTCAAGTCTTCCTGTTCGTCTCCTATATCCTCCCAGGCCAAAACCTTTCGCGCTTCGTCGTGAATCGATCCCGCAGAATCTGGAATGCTCCATAGCAGCGCGCTCTTGAAAGTCCTTGAAGAGCCGCCACATTCCCTCGTCATTGATTCGACCATCTGCATGGCCTTCGTTTTGTCCTGCATCGAAATATCCATTCCAAGGATGGCCAGAGTTAGTACTGGACGGTCGGGTATTTGCCCGCTCTGCTCAGGAAAATAGACACGTTCCAATCCTGATCCCACGCTGAATACTCGTTGAATTTCCGTACGGGCCCGCTCATCAATCTTCGGTGGTTGAATACTGGCCCGTCTGTCAGCGAATCGCTTGTTAAGGTTCTCTTTTAAGCTGAAGTGATAGCGCGTGCGCTCAACCGTCAGGTAGTAGCAGGCCTCTGTCAGCGATTCGAGGACCGTTTCAACATTCCCTATATCCAGGGATGGTTCGGCAACAGCGAGGCGAATCTCCGGCACGGTCGCTTCCACGCGGGTTTGCCCGCCGTTCGATTCGAAAAAGATTGTCGTCGCTGCCTTCCGGTGAAGGCGTGCCTTCTGAATCGATTCAACTGCTTCCTTGTCGAGGCGGATGGCGTGAGAGTCTTTCTTGCCGCAAATATCAGTTGTAATCGCGCCCTCAAGGCGTGGCTCTCCTAGTTGCTCGAATAGAGCCGCACGAAACATCGGGTCTTCCAGTGGAGCGGTACCGATCCCGATCAGAGGGTCGCGATGTGCGCCCTTGAATCCTTCCTGATAAGCCTTCGACACCCATAGAGCCAATAGCCGCAAGATGCCCCGTGTTCTTTGGAAGCGAGGCAATGCTTGCCACTTCCGCTCAAAAACCGACAAAACGGAAGGATGAAACGGATAGGTCGCGGCGAAAGCTTCGCGCCCGCCATCAACTGGAAACCATTCGGGAATTTGCTGCCGGTGTTCGAGAATCCAGTCGGCATACTCCGCAATTGCCTCGCGTGCTTCGTCCGGCACCCCGTGCCACTCGAAGAGCCGCCGTCTAATAATTTCAGAAGTCTCGGCTTCAGCCGACATCATCACGGCCTTGCCCACGCGATCTAGAAGCTTCTTGAATCGTTGTTCATCCGCCTCATCTTCAGATGTGTACTCAAGTTCGGACGCCGGAATCGATACCACCAAAACGACATTGTCCTGGCCGCGCACAGTCTCCGACAGCGCCTGAATAAAATTGTAGAGTGAATTGTGGTAGCCCTTCTTGCGATACGTGCTGACGTAGTTGATGATCTCGTCCATCAGGATCAGACAGGGCCGATCCTTGGGCAGCATGGCCCGAATCACGTCGCCCTTAGGCTCGATGAACTGCTTCTCGTGCTCGGCAACTAGGGCAAACGACTTCTCCCCACCAAGTTGGAAGGCGATTTCGCCCCAAGGAGTTTTTCGCAATGGCGTCCCGTCGTTCCCTCCGCGTCCGGTGAGTGAGTCGAACTCGGTTCCGACGAACACAGCAGTAGCCGCTTCAGGAACAGACGAAATGCCCGCCTTCTCCAGGAGCTTAGGCACACCAGCCCACTTATCGGACTTCGCGCCGCCTCTCGCCAAGTGGTAGAGCAGAGTCAATGCGTGAGTCTTGCCGCCTCCGAACTGGGTCGCCATGTTGAAAACGGCAGAGGTTTCGGTTTTTTCACCCGACAGGCGGCGAATGACTTGAGCGCCAAGGGTTGTAAGTGTCTGAGTGAGATAGGTCCGTTCGAAAAATTGATCGGGCCTCTGATAGTCCGCCGGCGCGCGCCCGTCGCGAACCTGGTCGAGGTGGACTGCAAATTCCGCAGCGTCGAGCGGTTTTCCTTCACGCAAATCTTCGCGCGGTGTTACGACCTTGTACCAGGGTTTGAGCGCCATTACTCGTCCTCCAATTTCAAGCTCGGCCGAAGCGTCCTACGTTGGTGTCGTATATCCAATCCTTAAAGAAGCCATAGGGAAACGTTTTCGATTCATCTCGCGAGCCGACAACGACAAGCGTCTCCCCAAGCAGCGCGGCCCGTTCCGATAGCTCCATCGCCTGTGCAGCCTCAGCCGAGAGGTGCCGGACTAGCTTCGCTCCCTCTGTGCCATCCTGGCGGTAGCAGAACACGACGCGTAGTTGCGCGCGAATGCATAGGACCTTCCACAACGAATACGCAACGCGGTCGTCAGTCACGCTGTTTTCCAATTCAAATACAGCAACTGGAAAACGCCACCGCCGTTCCCCAACAGGCTCGAAAGCGATTGCATCGAGCCCTAAGTATTCCTGTCGCGAGACAGGTAGCAAGCTCGACCGATGCCCCTTCGCGGCACCCTTCCATGCCATCCCTTCGCAAGTGGCGACAACAACCGATGTCAGTGTTCGTGTCCATTCCACTAGTTCTGCTTTCATCGCCGCGTCACGCAGCAACCCCGCGGCCTCGTGACCGCGAACCGTCTCCATGAATTTCGTGAACCATTGTTCGGCAAGCGAGTGGGCCATCAGAAACCCAACCCCTTCTTTCTTGCAAGTACACCCTCCACCCACCGTCTTTCGTCGGTTCCTTTCGGGTAGAGAGCTGAAAGAGCCTGTGCCAAACGCCAGAATCGCGGGTCCTGCCCAGCACCCTCAGCTACTAAAAAACGCTTAAGTGCTTCACCCCGACCTGCCGCAAAAAGAATCATGCTTTGATGAATCCGATCGAGGACCGTGGTGCCTATCCGCGAACCACCCTCATCGCCCCAACCACCTCCCGATTCATCAGCCTGCCCCATCAAATCGAGTAGAGAAAGCTGCTTCGGTTTTGCTTTTCGCTTCGTCGGCGTCGCGCCCTCTTCCTTGCCAAAGAGGTGCCGTGCTCGTTCCGAGACAGGCAGGAGCCGGGCCTTGTTTCCGCTGACTTCCACTAAACTCGTCAACTGCTCCATGTGCGCACCCAGACCTTGAGCGATCTTCCTAGCCGCGTCGAATTCCAACACGAAGCCAGTCAGCTTCGGCTTTGCGCCGGAATCTTCCTCGTCCTCCCCGTCTTCCTCCTCTTCACTTGTCTTACCATTGCCACTCAATCCAGTGGAAAGCGTCCACAGCCACATCGCCGTCAAACGAGCGTCTTCCTCAAAACCACTTGTGTCCGCTCCCGTGAAGATCATCGCCAATGCTTCCTTTGCGACGGCGGCCCAAACCTGTTCCAAATATTGATCGAGAGCTACAATCTCGCCGCTAGCCTTCTCAACTCGCGAATAACGAGAGAAGATTTCTAGCGCTGGACCTAAGCAAGCGAAGATTGCGTCGGCACCTACGACGCCTTCGTCGGCCAAGCGCGGCATCCATTCGTGGATACGCTGTGGAAGTTCTTGCAAAACATCCCGCCAATCGCCAATTTCTTCGGTCTCGGCTGCGGCACGAGAATTCGCGCGCGGACGGCATATGATGTGCACAGAAGACTGAAGCGATGCTGACCCTTGTGCCTGCGTTCGATTCTCCATCTCTGTATCAATGGGCCAAGAACCTGTAACAGTCCAATCCGAATCGATGATTGCGCCAATGATGGCTTCCCAGCCAGCCGTTGTTCCTTCGGCGTAGACCACAACACCAATACCGTTGGCTTGGACAACGTCTCTTGCCGATTTTAATGCGATGGTCATCCCTTCACGAAAAAAGGAATCGTCCTTCACTCTCTCATTCGTGCCCTTTTGAGCGTTCGTGACGATCAGCTCATCGGCCTTTTCTGTCAGCTCACTGTTGAACAGCTCTGGATAAACGCCGGCAAGACCACGTTTGAACCAAACGTAAAAAAAGTCAGACAGATCAGCGTATGGAATCGCTGAAAAGTACGGTGGATCTGTGATCAAGGCCGCTGCCGAGTCGGATGGCAAAGGAATCTTCGTTGCCGAAGCCCGCACGATAGTTCCGGGTGTTGGGAGTCCGCAGTTCGATTCGATGAATTTGACTATCCATTCAACAGCTCCGTCCCAATCAGCGGAACCCCCCGAAAATGGGTTCGCTTCCGCAAAATCCCACACGACTGCAAGCGCCTGTTTCGAAAACGCCCCTTTGATCGTCAAGCGGCTTGCATCCCAGCGCGACATCGAAGTGTTTTGGGACACTCCACGATTAACAGCAAATGCGAGCGCGGTCTGTAGAGCCTTTCTGAAGTCGGGTTCTTTGACTTGGTTGGTCTGGCCAATCTTCTCAAGGGCATCGTAAAACAGGCGAATGGAAAGAGCCTGACGCAGGTTGTATAGATCCTCGAACGATGTGCATCCGATTCGTGTAACGGCGCTGAGTCCTCTTGTGTTCTTATACGGTCGAATTGGATTGATCGGCTCTGTAGGGAACGCAGATGGATTCAATTGCCGGATTTTACAAGCCGCAACAGATGCCGCTTGGAAAGCATCGATGTCATTTTGAGTTGCAATACGAAACTCGCGACCCGCCGATCGTTCAACATAAGCCGCGTATAGTCGTGCGTGTTGCGCACCACCACGTTGCTTTTTTAGCTGCTCTTTTACTCTCGCAGCCTGTGTTGTAAATCCCGTAATCGGACAGGTCGCTGAGCCTCCTCTCGCCGTGCCACCCTCCACTTGACTGGCGTTAGTTGGCGAAAATATTTCCACAACTGGTCGGCGCACTCTGACGTTCTGGCCATCTAGTTTGATTTCAATAATCGACGTTTCGATGTCTCCCCGTTTATTACGAACCCACCTGAGAGCGCGTTGAAAGTCCTTTCGCTTTGAAAGCCACATGGAACGGAGAAGTGGAACTTGAACCGGGAGGGCATCTTTGGTTGGCGCTTCGGAAAGTACCGTCCGCGCCCAAAGATAAGCGATGGGTGTAGCCCCGTCTGGGTCCTTCGGATAAAATGCACTCAGTTCCTTCCGAGCCTCAGACTTAATCCAGTCACCCCATTTGCGAACCTCATCTGCGAGACGTTGACCGTACCTGGGAATGTACTCGATGACTACCTTGTTAAGCAGCACCGGGACGGGATTAAGGTCGCTGGCGAAAGCATCTGCACCGATGCGCAGAGCTTCCAGCGGAATCGACCCACCGCCGGCAAACGGATCGACTACGAGCGGCCGGGTGCCGGGGGTCCCGCCTAGCGCTTCGTGTCCGGCTAGAGTGAGCGCACGGCTTGTTTCTAGATACTCCGAAACGGTCGCGTTATCCCAATTCGCAAAATCCGCAATGAAATCCAGCAAAGCGAAGCGCAAAACATTCCAGTGCGCTTCCTTGCTTGAATCTAAACCTCCCGCCTTTGATAGCTTCTGCCACTTAGTCCAGCTCTCGCTCGAACAATGAGCTGCAAGCCCCTTGTTATCAATCGCTTTTCGCGCAAACTCATTTATTATGCGAGAAGCTACATCTCGGAATTCCTGGGGGCAATGAGGATCCGCCGGGTCAGGCCAAAGTGCAGCGCAAATAACCGCCCTGCATGCTGCTAAAGGTCGTCTCGCCCACCAAATATGAAGGGTGGAGATGTGCCCGTGTCGGATACTCTTCTCACGCCGCGCATGTTCCGAAATCCGCTTGATCGGTAAGTCAACCTCGATCAATCGCTTTGGGTATCGGAGGGTTGTCACAGTACTTGTCTCAATTCATTGGCCAACCATTTAACGAAAAGATCGAGCTTGCCTTTGGGATGAGCAGAGATAAGGAAGTTTTCCGTACTCTTGTGCTTTGTAATCAAGTCATGAACTTCGTCATTCGACGCGTTCGAGACAATTGTTTTAATTCTGAGAGAAAACTCAGCTCCAAGACCGATGAATTCTCTACCGAGATCTAAAGGGAATGTCGGCTTTCCGAGAAACTTGCACTCTACGAGCAATTTCACGTGTGCGTTTGACGGGGCCATTCTCTTTGCCCTGCATTTTACGGCTGCTTTTCGGTCAATTACGCAAACGTCGAGTTCATGTAGAACCCCGGACCGGCCCTTGATTCTGAGACCGCCGTGCAATTCATACTTTTTCTTGTTTCTGGATATCTCAATGAAACTGGGCGCCGTTGTCGGCGAGTAGATTAGTCCGGGCGCGAGTCTAAATCTAAGCGTCGCGGTAGGAGCGTCCTTGCTGTCCTTCGCGATAAGCGTTGCGCCGATGCTCCGCAAAGCTCGGGCCACGCATGACAACACGAATATCTCGTAAAGCTTCGGAACTGTCGCCTTTGACTTCAGCCCCGGTGCTTGTGCACTCAAGAGAGATAGTTGTTTTTGGATTTCGTTCCAGAGCGCCGCTTTCGATGTGTTTGCCGCAGTCATAGTTGCTCGTCCGTGCCGACTTCAGGTAAAAGATGGTCCAAAATCCTTCGAAGTTCAGAGACGGACTTTTCATAGTCTGGCTGGAAAACGACTACTTCCTGACCAACTCCCGGTGGAGCGACCTCAACGTGTAAACGTTTGTCACCAACTGCCTCACGCAGTTGAGCTTCGGCTTCTTTCCAAACATCGAATAGCTCAATGAAATAGTTCCGCACCACCAACAAGGCGACAGTTTCTTGACCTCTGGCGCGAATCTCAAGCGTGGGGTGATCCTCTTTCCAATCAGAAAACGCGGGCTCTATGACAATTGACTCTCGAACAGCAAGCCAGTCCTCAACGACCGCCTCTTCGATCTCATCTGCCATCCACGCGAAGCCAGTCGTACGCAAAGAGGCCAGAAGCGTCTGTACGTTTTCGTTGAGGGTGAACTCAATTTCGTCTGGCCTATCAGGGCTCATAAACTAGGCGACCCTCCGAGAATCTTATTTGCCGCGACATGGTAGTGCTCAATTTGTACGACCGCCTCCCAGCCCAGCCGCACCGGGTCCTGTACGATGTGAATTGCAGGCGTGGAGGCGCAGTTGAAGACGGCGTACAGCCAATAGTCCTTTTTCAATCGCTCGGATGTCTTGTATTCGTTCGAACTGAGCGCAATCTCACCTACGGTCGCGCGACCTTTTACTTCGATGAACCTGACTTCAATTGCCGTCTGGGGGTCTTCGGGATGGGGTTTTCGTGAAATGAGATCAAATCCGCGATTGTCTTTTTCCACGCTTTCGACTTTCCAACCCCTTGCCTCTTCATGGGCGATAACTGCTTGAACCGCGATCCGTTCAATTTCTTCGTCCCGCACCATCGGCGCGATTCCCGGCGACATCCGTTCGGGATGGGGAAGAACCCAAGCCCTTCCGTGATGACGAATGTCGGAAATCGTGCAGTGCCGCTCTTGCTTCAGTTCCACACGCCGCCGCTCCAGACGACCGTTCAGTTCGTCCAACCGATCTTCTGTTGTCTTTATATTCGCTGCCAGCAGCGGACTCGCGTCACCCTTTTGTTGCTGTTCTAGCAGTTCGGCCATGTGGAGATTTTGCCGGTCGATTAGAGCGTTTAGGCTGATTTCGACATGCTTGGCTATTGTAGAAATCTCCTTCTCTCGCTGCACCGATATCTCTTCCAGGAAAGGCTGGAGAGCATCCTCAACCACGGCGTGTTCCACCCGAGAAAGATCAGGCAGGCTGGAATCGTCAGGCGTCGCACTCCCTTGTTGAGCTGGGACCAAGTCCAAGAACAATGTCGGCTGGCGCACTGTCATTGCTCCGGTCATTTCTGTCTGAACAACGAACAGCCTCCGATGCAAGACATTCCCTCTGCCATCCCGAATGGCGGCAGAAAATACATCCAGACGACCCGGCTGCTTTGTATTGATGTCGAAGAACACTGTCCCGCGAGAAAGATCATCCTGCACGCGCTCCCAAACATCCTCTCGGACGCATTCGAATAACGCGTGGCCTGGCGTTATCCACTCAAGGGTCGGATCATCTGTCAGGAATCTCTTGTCGAAGGCAGCTTGTTTGTACTCGCGGCCCAATTTCCCAAATCGACTCTCTAGCCGTTCCCCAAGAGGCCACAGTGTGCGGGGGATTCGGCCGATGCGATAAATGTGTTTGTCCTTCTGAATTTCCTTTGGATAGAGACCCGTTACCGGAGCCGCTTGTAGGAAGAAGTCTTCGACAACCTCGGGCACGAGACGACGTTCTTTGGCTTCCGCCGATTTTCCGAGTATTGCCGACAGATTCAATTCGCGCTTTGCAAGGCCCTCCAAAGCTGAATGTGTTATTTTTCGGAATCGGTCTGTATCCACTTGCTCAACGATGCGGCTCTTGATGACGTCTTCCGTAAGATTTCGCGCATACATGTCGCGGAGCATCCGCTCAAGTTGATTGGAAGAAAATACATCTCCTAGCACATTGAAAACTGTTCCTGTGCGCTTGGGGTCCAGGTCATCTTCGATTTTCTTAATACGTTCAAATAACTTCTGGAGGACCCTGCCCTCACGAGTATTCGTCGAGACAAAATTCAGGATCAGGCAGTCCTTCTCCTGTCCATAGCGATGAATTCGCCCCATACGCTGTTCGAGCCGCATCGGATTCCACGGTATGTCGTAATTGACCATTAACCAGCAGAACTGAAGATTGATTCCTTCGCCAGCGGCTTCCGTTGCGACAAGCACTTGGCAATTCTCACGGAATTCGCGTTCGGCATAGATTCGCGTTCCAGGACTGTCGCGGTCCCCAATCTTCATGCCTCCGTGAATCTGAGTGACGGACAAACCCCACTTCACCAGTTTTCCTAACGGACGCCCTTCTTTCCCGTCACCAGCTAGGAAATCGAGTGTGTCCTTATGCTCGGTGAAAAGAAGCAGCTTCATCTTGGGGTCGCTGAAAACGCCCCGCATCGTGAGCACATCCTTCAAAACAACCAGTTTGCGCTCAACTTCTCGGTCCTCCAGCTCGCATGCTTGAACGATGAGTTTTCCTAGTTGTAGGATTTCCTCTCGAAGCGCCACAGGGTCAACGGACGCAACCACGTCTTCTAGTTGTGCGACAATTTCCTCGCGTTCGTCTTCAGGCAGATCTTCAAAGTCCTCTGGCAACTTTCGACTGATTTGTTCCTGTCGGTAAGCTTCCGGGTCGGCAAGGATCTTCTCGCGTTTTGCCTTCATTCTTTCCAGCGTCCGACGTACTGCATAGACGCTTGAAGCGAATCGGCGCTGCAACATGGCCATGGTGAAGCCGAGAGCGCGGCCGCGCGGGGAATCATCGGATGCTGCCTTTATGGATTGGTCCTCCACGTAGCGCGTCAGCGCGTCGTAGAACTCCCATTCGTCATCATCGATCTGGAATTCGGTTGTCTGTACATTTCTTTTGGTAAAAAGCGTCTTTACCTTGCCCGTTTCAGGGTCAGGAAAGGTTACAAGCGCCTCTTTAATTCGACGCAAGTAAAACGGAGCGTCACGCCGTTTCATGGCCTCTTCCAGGCTCTGCACGTCTCCATAAACGTCCTTATCAAGCAAGCTGAGGAAGAGGCAGAAGTTCTCGGGATCTCCCTTGTGCGGAGTCGCAGTCATCAAGAGATAGTGGTCAGTTCGTTCCGACAACGCTTCGCCCAGTTGGTAAGCGAGCGTTTTCTTATCTGTGCTGTAAGCGCTCATCTTGTGTGCTTCATCAACAATGATCAAATCCCACTGGCTACGGAGCAGGCTTTCGTTTGCATCATCGACGCGAGATACCCAAGACACAGAAGTAATGACCTGATTCTTTTCCTGCCACGGGTTTGAACCGTAGTTCGCGCGAAGCACATCGCTGCGGATAATCTCGAAATTCTCGCGAAACTTGTCTTTCATCTCACGCTGCCACTGGAAGGACAAACTGGCCGGGGTGACAATCAGCGTCCGCTTGATGAGTCCACGTATCTTCAGTTCCTTAATCAACAGTCCCGCCATGATTGTCTTCCCTGCACCAGGGTCGTCTGCCAGAAGGAACCGGATTCTTGGAAGCTGGAGAAAATAGTCGTAAACAGCCTCAAGCTGATGAGGCAGGGGGTCTACCCTGGCAATCGACAGAGCAAAGTAAGGATCATATTCGTACGCCAACCCCAATCGGAGCGCTTCGACACCTAATCGAAATCTTTGGGAGTCCCCATCGAACGCAGTCTTGTCAGGAGCCGCTATAAGCGAAGCCACTTGTTCGGCGTTCAGTATTGGCTCGTGTACTTGCCCCGTCGTCAGACCCTTTCCTACCAATTTGACGGACTGCCCCATGGGAATTATGACGATCACTTGAACCGGCTCCGGGAAGATCGGGCCTCGCACAATCATGCTGGGTTTGAGGTGCTCGATTTTCATGCGAGAAAGCGTACCTCTCCTTCTACCGCTAGTCGCTTCAAGTGGAACTCTTCCCAGGAGTTTGTCACAACCGATAGCTTGTCGTTCTTTTTAATAGGGAAGCTCCTAGATTCTAACCAAATCCGTCGCAGACTGCCCAGGATTCTCCCGGTCCTTGCTAATCACTGAGATCGATTCCAAGTGGGATAGCTTTCTTTCCAACCTTGCAGGCAAATGGCGCAACGCGTTCCCTAACTGCCGCATGCTCTACCCGGCGCAAGATAGGCCGTAGCCCGCTCCCACTGTAAAGCCCGCTTGTGCAGCTCCGCTCGGTACACCCCACCGTACTCGCTTCCGCGCCCCTCTAGGCTCCGCTGAAATGCGCTTCGGGGCTTGACAGCCGCGAACCACGGCCAGGACCCGCCTCCAGTAAAGCATGTTGGTTTTTATGCCCTGAAAGGGCCTGAAAACACTAATTCACACTGGAGCGAATGCAATGCCTACCGTCTACGCAATCGTCACCGAGAAAATTATCAAGCAGCTTGAATCCGGCGTGGCTCCCTGGCGCAAGCCGTGGACCTGTCAGACTCCCGCGAACCTGCTCACGCAAAAAGAGTATCGCGGACTCAATGTCTTTACTCTTGCTTCGCAGGGGTTCCCATCACGATTCTGGCTTACTTTCATTCAGGCAACAAAGTTGGGCGGGAGAATCCGCAAGGGCGAGAAGTCTTCGCCCGTCATCTTCTGGAACATCGGCGACGAGCGGGAGACGACCACGCAGGACGCCACGAAAGAGACCTCCCGGCCCTTTCTACTCCGGTATTACAGCGTGTTCAATTTGTCGCAGGCGGAAGGGATCGACATCCCCGCGTCCCTGCTGCAGGAGACCCGCACCAACGATCCCATCGAAACGTGCGAACAACTCGTGAAAAACATGCCGGACTCGCCAGCGTTCGAGCAATCCGACAAAGCGTGGTACTCGCCGAGCAACGACGTGGTCGGTATGCCGGCACGCGGCCTCTTTCATTCATCGGAAGAGTACTACGCCACTGTATTTCACGAACTAGCCCACAGCACGGGGCACGCCAAGCGCTTGCACCGGGAGAACTTCGACAACCCGCTTTCCTTTGGCTCGGAATCCTACTCGAAAGAGGAACTCATCGCGGAGATGACCGCCGCCATGCTATGCGGCATCGCGGGAATCGAGGAGCGGATTCTTGAAAACTCAGCCGCCTATCTCAAGACTTGGATTGCCCGGCTCAAGTCGGATTCGCGCCTGCTTGTTTCCGCTGCCTCACATGCACAGAAAGCTGCGGACTTTATCAAAGGCGAGGCTCCGCACCAGTTGGCCGAAGCATAGTCCACTTAAGGGTTTAATGGAGGACTTGTTGGCTGACCGTCCCACATCGCTCGCAGATGAAGGACTTGTCCCACTGAGCGTATTGCGTCTGGTAAATAGAATGATTGTGCCTCCACGCAAGAAACAGCAGCAGGGCGAAGATCGCGCCGGAAATCAAGGCGAAAAACGTCAAGGGGGCAGACGACACAGTCGTCGCGTTCGTTGTCACGGTGTTGACGTAAAACACGAGCCAGCCCGCAAAGAGAAACACCAGAACAGACCACCCGATGACCTTGAGATACGACCATTTCGCAGGTGGGGTCAGTTTCTTGGAAAGGGCAGACTTCTCAGTCCCCCGGGTCGTTGCCCTACCCACAACCAGGTCTGGCCCTCCGCTGCCGACCGCGACTGCACGCAGCCGCGTCCGGCCTTCACTTCGGAAGAGACCTTCCTCATAGGCTAGTGAGACTTTCTTGAGATCGGTGCTATTGCACCTCGGGCAGCGCAAGTCCATATTGTCACCTCTTGCAGCCTCACTTCAGTGTGGCTATGAATCCTTCCTGGCTACGACTCGCCGTTACTTTGCCGAAATCAAACCCCGGCCCGCGGAATTAGTTGCTCGGTCCTGGTCGGCCGGACTTTGTGCCGGCCATTTTCTGGGCCATGTACAGAATCAGCTTGCGATTCCCCTCTTCCGTCTTGGCTAGCAGTCGCCGAAGCTTGCCGAGGTAGCGTGCATCCTTCCCCGAACTGCCCCAAGCGATGTCGTCAGACGACTTGCGCTTGGGAAGATT